>Ga0315331_10000995_pt1 | contig 20893 bp, 14 predicted proteins | sample M160m34915metaG_FD_203456 | JGI IMG/M metagenome (GOLD analysis project Ga0315331, IMG submission 203456) | Ammonia-oxidizing marine archaeal communities from Monterey Bay, California, United States - M1 60m 34915 | ecosystem: Environmental > Aquatic > Marine > Intertidal zone | place: USA...
TGAGTGGCCAAGACTACCGATCAAAACTGTCGACAACGTTTTCGCACTGAGTCAACCCCCGATTTTACACTTCGAAAGGGGCTTACTAGCCACCTTGTGCCACGAGGGCCGTGACCCCAGCCGCATTAGTGGCTAGAAGTAAGAAGATGAGACTAGGTCTGACTCAATCCCTGCGAGCCGAACAGCGACTAATCCAGTCGCCGCAGATGATTCAGGCGATGCAAGTTCTTCAGCTACCGCTGATAGAGCTAAAGGACCAGGTCGAGCAAGAGCTCCAAGAAAACGTCTTTCTAGAACGACAAGACGATGCAGATCGCGCCGCGAGCAACACTGGCGAAGGGGAGTCCACGCAGCAATCCGAAGACTACGACGACCGCTTGCACAGAGAGTTCTCAGCAGAAATAGACCAACTGGAGTCACGCGCCGACTCCACTGGCCGTCAACGCGGCGCGGCACTCAACGCCAACGAAGAAGACAAGAAGTTCGAAGCACTGCAAAACACGCCCGGACGCATCGCGTCACTAGCGGAACACCTGATGACGCAAGTGCGCACCCAGGAATCAGACGCCGAACTCATTGCCGTAATCGAACACATCGTCTGCTCGCTGGACGATGACGGCCGTCTAACCGAAACCGCTGAATCGATCTCAAGCCAGCTTTCGGCACCGATCCCTCTAGTCGAAGAAGCCATCGAAGTTGTACGCGACCTTGAACCTATTGGGGTTGGGGCTCGCGACCTGCGCGACTGCCTACTGATGCAACTGGATCACATGCAGTTCATCCGACCATTGACTCGCACCATCGTCGAGAACCACCTCGACGATCTAGCGATGAACAAGCTGCCTAAGATCGCAAAAGAATCCGGTGCAAGCATCGAAGACATCAAAGAGAGCTGGGAGTTCATCCGGCTCTCCTGCAAGCCTCACCCAGGATCGGAGTTTGACGCTGGCCAATCCGCTGGCGTGTCGCCCGACGTAGTTATCGAGGAGGTCGACGGCAAGTTCGAGGTCAAGTCGCAGCGAGGGTCGCTACCGGACCTTGCGATTTCCCCCGTCTACCGCAACTTGCTCCAAGAAGCTCGTAACGACCCCAAGGTCTATGACTATTTGCGCCGCAAAATCGAAGCTGCAAAGTGGTTCATCGAAGCCGTGCACCAGCGCCAAAATACAATCGAACGCGTGGCAACCGAAGTAGTCCGCCGCCAAGAGGGATTCCTCCGCCACGGCGTGCAAAAGCTGAAGCCCATGAAGATGCAAGACATCGCCGACGCAGTTGGCGTGCACATCTCGACGATCAGCCGAGCAACTTCCGGCAAGTACATCCAGACACCGCAGGGCATTTTCGACATGAAGCGCTTCTTTAGCAGCGGCACAATGTCGGATGACGGAGCCATGGTCAGCCAACAAGCGATCAAGGATACGCTGCGCCAAATCGTCGACGCTGAAGACAAGGACTCACCGCTATCTGACGATCAATTGGTCGAGGCACTTGGCGAAAGCGGTGTGCACATCGCACGTCGCACAGTGACAAAGTACCGCAAGGCTCTCGGCATCGAATCAAGCTCGCGCCGACGCCAGTATTAGAGGTCCGCTGTCGCTAAGACCTGAGTCGCGCAGCCCCCCCACCAAGGGCCTACAGCCCCCCATAGATCACGTCACCCGAGGCGTTAGCAAACCCAGCCAGCAACGCCCACGGCACCAAGCAGCGAGAACTGCTTACATGTGGCATGGCGATCTCAGATCGAGCGGCGAGGCGAATCACACCGCCACCGAACCGATTTCGCCTTGAGGCATCCCGCCGCTAACTGGGTGGGACGCCCCATCCGAAGGCCGGATTTCGGTCCCGGGGACTGCCCCAGCGAGAATGATCACAGTCTCAGCTCAAGGTTCGCTGCCCAGATCCGATTCCTGGATCAGCAATGCGTCAAGCAAACCGGCCAAAGTGTCGATAACTACAGCATGTGGCTTGCACAACACACCGAACACTACCCAACAGCAACGGACCTCCACCCTCCTCGCAAGCAACGCGTGAAGCCTGGGATTCGGTTCGCCTTTGATGCAATGATCGGTGCCCTGCTAATGGTGACCGTGCACATGTTTGTCATCCAGGTATCCATTGTGCGCGGGAACTCAATGGAACCAGCACTGCATGACGGTGACCGACTGGTCGTCGACCGCGTCACTTACAACCTATCCAGCGTCAGCCGCGGCGATGTCGTCGTAATGCGCTACCCGCGCAACCCCGACATCGATTTCGTGAAACGCGTCGTAGGCGTACCCGGTGACCACATCGCGATGCGTGCCGGAGTGCTACTCGTTAACGGCAAGATCTCGGACGACTATGGCTGCATCCCAGACCACGAGAACATGAACGAGTTGGTCGTCCCGGAGAACGAGTTCTTCGTGATGGGCGATAACCGCCCCATCAGCTGCGACTCCCGCGAGTTTGGGCTCGTTGCCGAGCACCTATTGAAAGGCCGCGTGCGAGCTCGCTTCTGGCCGCTTGGCACAGCTTCCGTTTTCTAAGCTGAAACGACCTGTCCGGAGCAGCGTCGCTGCACCGAGAATGAAGCAGGCAAACGCTCGCCGCCGAATTGGCGACAAGCATTTACCAGCCGACTCACTTCCTAGTAGCGGTAGTGGTTTGGCTTGTAGGGCCCTTCAACGGCAATGCCGAGATACTTCGACTGACGCTTGGTCAGCTTGGTCAGGTTCGCACCAAGCTTCTTCAAGTGCAGACGGGCAACCTTCTCATCGAGGTGCTTCGGCAGCGTGTAGACGCAGTTGTCATACTTCTTGTAGTGCTGGAAGAGTTCGATCTGCGCAATCACCTGGTTCGTGAAGCTGTTCGACATCACGAAGCTCGGGTGACCAGTTGCGCAACCGAGGTTCAACAGGCGACCTTCGGCCAACACGATCACACCATGACCATCAGGGAAGATGTAGCGATCGGTCTGCGGCTTGATGTTGTCGTGCTTAATGCCCTTGACCTTCATCAGGCCGGCCATGTCGATCTCGTTATCGAAGTGGCCGATATTGCCGACGATGGCGTTGTTCTTCATGCGCGACATGTGATCGGCAGTGATGACGTTCTCATTGCCGGTCGTGGTGATGAAGATGTCCGCTTCGCCAATGACGTCTTCTACCGTCTTAACGTCGTAGCCTTCCATCAGCGCTTGCAGCGCACAGATTGGATCGATCTCAGTAATGACCACGCGACAGCCTTGGCCCTTGAGCGATTGCGCCGAACCCTTGCCGACGTCGCCGTAACCACAGACGACGGCCATCTTGCCCGAGAGCATGACGTCGGTCGCGCGCATGATGCCGTCGACGAGCGAGTGGCGGCAGCCGTAGACGTTGTCGAACTTCGACTTGGTCACGCTGTCGTTCACGTTCATTGCAGGGAACGGCAAGCTGCCTTCGTTCTGCAGTTGGTAGAGACGATGCACACCGGTCGTGGTCTCTTCGCTGACACCCCGGATTCCGGGCAGCATCTTCGTCCACTTCTTGCCATCCGAGGCAATCGACTTCTTGAGCGCGCGAAGCAACTCAGTCATGTCTTCGCCGTCGCCCGCCTTGGGCTTCGGGACCCTCTTGGACTTCTCAAACTCGGCGCCCTTCATGACCATCATCGTGGCGTCACCACCATCATCGAGGATCATGTTCGCGCCAGCGTAGCCAGGCCACGTCAGAGCTTGCTCGGTGCACCACCAGTACTCTTCAAGCGTCTCACCCTTCCAGGCAAAGACTGGCACACCCATCGGCTTCTCCGGCGTGCCCTTAGGGCCCACGGCGATTGCGGCAGCTGCGTGGTCTTGCGTGCTAAAGATGTTGCACGAAGCCCAACGGACATCGGCACCGAGTTCGACAAGCGTCTCGATGAGCACAGCCGTCTGGATCGTCATGTGCAACGAGCCAATGATACGCGCGCCCTTGAGCGGCTGCTTCCTCTTGTATTCGCGGCGGATGGACATCAAGCCCGGCATCTCAACCTCGGCCAGGTCCATTTCTTTACGGCCAAACTCGGCGAGATTGATATCGGCGACCTTGTAGTCGGCTTCGGTCAAAACGCGAGACTTGGCTTTCGCCGGCTTGGAGGCCTTCTTCGTCTTAGGAGTATTCGTAGCAGTCATGTCGTTCGTCAGTCGGTAAGAAACAAAAAAGAGAAATCACATCGTCGCGGGGATCGCAGAGCCTTCCGGCTTTCGGCCACACACGACAAACATCGAGAATTCAGCGCGTGAACCATCGGGCCCCGTCACGCAGTATCGATCCGCCAACGGTCGGCTGACCAGATCATGAAAGCCTGCTCGCGCTAACGATGTCAGCACAAGGTCTGACTTGAGGCCGAGGCGAAGGTCCCCCATGCGCTCACGCATCCACTCGGATTCGTGCGGCATCAGATCGGCGACAACCACGTAGCCACCTGGACGCACAATACGATGCACTTCGCGCGCAGCAGCATCGTGATCGGGCAGATGGTGCCAGACAAGATTTGCGAACGCGGCGTGCACTTCGCCTGCTTCGAGCGGCAGCGCATCAAGCTCACCTTGACGGAAGTCGACGCGCGGCACATTGGTGCGAGCTTCGGCGAGCATTCGCTCACTGTGATCTACACCAATGACCTCGTCACTGCGTTCAGCCAACCAAGCAGCCAAAAAGCCTGCACCGCACCCTAGATCCACGACCTTCGGGCCGCACGGCCAAGCTTGCGCAAGAATCTCTGCCCGCAGCGTGCCAACGGCAAAGTCTTGACCAACGCTGTGCCACTGCTCGGCGAGACGGTCGTGAGCGTCACGGCTTTTCTGACGACGCCGATCAAGCACAGCCTGCAGAGCCGATTGATCCCGACGCCCCTCATCTGCATCGAGGTAAGGCTGAACCGTTGCTTGGAACAACGACGGAGACAACGGACCGCCATCAACCGGCTCAACCAGTGAATGGAAGCTCCAGGTTCCTTCGCGACGGTCGCGCACGAGGCCAGCCCGCTTCAACAACGACAGGTGGTTGCTGACCCGGCTCTGCTGCAACCCAGTCACTGCTACGAGCTCTTGCACGGCCAACTCAGCCTGCGTCAGTAATGCGCAGAGACGTAAACGCAGAGGATCTGACAGCAGCTTCAATGTCGCCTGCAGGCTGTCCAAAGTCGTCGTCATCTGTTGCATCAGTATATCACGACATCGTGATATTCAAGGCGGACTCTCAAACGCTTCATAGAAATTGACCAGTTCGGCGACCAGCTCGTGGCAAACCACCAACCCACCAACCCACGTTGCCAACGGCACCCCCGCCCAGATCACGCCCGGCCAGCATCTTCGCTCGACATACGCACCGCTCCCTCACCTCCCCAACGCAAACGGCGCCAACGCACCGCAGAGCTCCAACATCACCGCAGGCATTGCGCCTGCTGGAGGCTCATCGCGGAGCGACTGCACCATAGAGATGTCGATTGAGCCTCTAGCAGGAAAGGACGCCCCGAATCCGCCAGCAATAACAGGACACCGAGGACATAGAACTCGACGCGGAACCCCCGGTCTGATGGGCCTCATCAACAGCCACGCACTGGCCAACGACTCCGTTTCGAAGACCTCATCGAGCACTGCAGCCCCAAGGCGTAATCCGATCACCTCACAGAACATGGCTGTGGGAGCCAGCGAGCCAAACAACCGCCAGATTCACGGCCCGCACAACGGCGAACACTAGACGCGTGCCAGCACCGGACACTAGGATCCCCGCCCTACACACGGAGATCCAATCAAGTGACTAACGCCAGTTCTAAAGTCCCTGTAGCTACAAACGAACCCATCAAGTCCTACGCGCCGGGTAGCCCCGAGCGCGCCTCGCTTAAGTCTGCCCTCGAACAGATGGCAAGCGAGACGGTTGAGGTCCCGATGATCATCGGCGGTGAAGAGGTGCATACCGGCAATACCGGCAACATCGTCATGCCGCACGATCACGGGCACGTACTCGGCACGTTCCATGAAGGGGATGCCAGCTCTGTGGACCAAGCGGCCAAGGCTTGCAAAGCTGCCGAACGTGAGTGGCAAGCAACACCGTGGGAACACCGCGCAGCGATCTTCCTAAAAGCTGCTGACCTGCTCGCCGGTCCATGGCGCGACAAGATCAACGCCGCAACGATGCTCGGCCAGAGCAAGAATGCCTTCCAAGCTGAGATCGACGCCGCCTGCGAACTGATCGACTTCTGGCGCTACAACGTGCAATTCATGCGCGAGCTCTACACGGAACAGCCGGAGAGCAGCCCGGGTTGCTGGAATCGCGTCGAACAACGCGGTCTCGAAGGCTTCGTGTTTGCCGTGACGCCGTTCAATTTCTCATCGATCGCCGGCAACCTGCCGACAAGCCCAGCCATGATGGGCACGACAGCGTTGTGGAAACCAGCTTCGACAGCCGTGCTGTCTGGCTACTGGATCATGAAGCTGCTCGAAGAAGCCGGTTTACCGAAGGGCGTCGTCAACTTCGTGCCAGGCGCTGGCCGCACGATCGGCACCCCCGCAATCTCGCACCCCGACCTTGCTGGCGTGCACTTCACCGGTTCAACCGGCGTATTCCAAGGCATGTGGAAGTCGGTCGGCGAGAACATCAACAACTACAAGTGCTACCCCCGCATCGTCGGCGAGACCGGCGGCAAGGACTTCATCTTTGCGCACGCTTCGGCGGACATGCAAGCACTCGTCACCGCCACGGTTCGAGGCTCATTTGAGTTCCAGGGACAAAAGTGCTCAGCCGCAAGCCGTGCCTACATCCCGAAGTCGCTGTGGAGTGACTACAAAGAGCGCCTAGTTGCCGAGATCGCGAAGATCAAGATGGGCGATGTGCGCGACTTCACGAACTTCATGAACGCGGTCATCGACGAAAAGGCGTTCGACACGATCTCGAGCTACATCACCCACGCCAAGGAATCGAGCGACGCGACGATCCTGTGCGGCGGCGGCTTCGACAAGTCGAAGGGCTACTTCATCGAGCCAACGGTGATCGTCACCACCAACCCGAACTACAAGTCGCTCACCGAGGAGATCTTCGGTCCAGTCATGACGATCTTTGTCTACGACGACAAGGACTTCGACGCGACGCTCGATTCGTGCGACACCGCGTCGGCCTACGCATTGACCGGCGCGATCTTCTCGCAGGACCGCTACGCCGCGATCAAGATGACCAAGCGCCTAGAGCACGCTGCCGGCAACTTCTACATCAACGACAAGCCGACAGGCGCTGTCGTTGGCCAACAACCGTTCGGTGGCGGCCGCGCCTCCGGCACGAACGACAAGGCTGGCAGCAAGCTCAACCTGATGAAGTGGTGCTCAGCTCGCACGATCAAGGAGACCTTCGTGCCGGCCTACGACTGGTCGTATCCGTTCATGGACGAGGCCTAGGCCTTCGCGCGAGGTGCATCATCAGACCTCGCAGACAGCCGCATCAGCAAATGCCCCACCAAGGGGCACGACCGACGAGGGATCAACTCGCGGCGCTGAGTCCTAAATCCAGCGCCCCGCAAATCCACGAATGCTGTGCCGGCACAAGCTCGAATACAGCGAGCAATCTGCCAGCGACTACTTCACGTCCCAGATCTCGCCGGCGTAGATCAAGTCCTTGAGGCTCTGCTTGTTGTTCGCAACCGCAGTCTCGACTTGTTGAGTAACGGCGTATTCAAAGTTTGGCTTGTCTTGGCGGCGGAACACACCGATCGGCACGGGGAACTTCTCTTCGTCCATCGTGGCCAACGCCATAGCCGGCGCCGGAGTATCGGCGGTCTCATCCCAGACGTAAGCCTTACTAAGATCGTCGCCTTCGACAAGGTAGGGACGGAAACTCTCGTCAAACGCGATTCCCTTGTCCTTATCCGCTCCGAACAGCAACGGCTTGCCGTGCTCTAGGTAGAGCATGCGTGAATCACGCACCTTTTTGTCAGTGAACCCAACGTAGGCTCCATCATTGAAGATGTTGCAGTTCTGATAGATCTCGATCATCGCCGTGCCGTTGTGAGTGTCGGCTTGCTTGACCATGCCCTGCAAATGCGGGCCAAGGATATCGACGCCACGCGCGACAAACGAACCGCCGGCACCGAGCGCCAACGCGATCGGCGAGAACGGGTAATCGACCGATCCCAGCGGCGAACTCTTGGTGACCTTGCCCTGCGGACTGGTCGGCGAGAACTGCCCCTTGGTCAGGCCGTAGATACGGTTATTGAACAGCAGAATCTTCAGCCCCACGTTGCGCCGCATCGCGTGGATAAAGTGATTGCCACCAATCGACATCGCATCGCCATCACCAGTGATGACCCAGACGTCGAGTTCGGGATTGCTGAGCTTGACGCCAGTTGCAAGCGACGGCGCACGACCATGGATCGTGTGGAAGCCGTAGGTCTCCATATAGTAAGGAAACCGCGAGCTACAACCGATGCCGGAGATGATCACGGTCTCGTGCAGCTTCTTGCCGAGATCGGCAAACGCAGACTGCACCGAGTTCAAGATCGAGTAGTCGCCACAGCCAGGACACCAGCGAACATCTTGGTCGCTCTTGAAGTCCTTCTTGGTCAACTTCGGTTCATCAACACTCGTCATCACTTCACCTCCTGCAGCACGTTGCGCATGTAATCTTCCACTGCCTGGCTCTGGAACGGCTGCCCGTTGACCTGGCTGTAACTCTGCACGTCGATCAGATACTTCGAACGCAGCATCATCGCGAGTTGCCCGGAGTTAAGCTCCGGTAGCACGACCTTCTTGAACGATCGCATCAACGCTTCAAGATCATTGGGCAGCGGGTTCAAGTAGCGCAAGAACGCGCAACTGATGCTCTCGCCCTCACCCTGCAACCGCGTCACCGCAGCAGTGATCGCACCGCGAGGGCTGCCCCATCCAAGCACCAACACGTCACCGGACTTCTCTCCGATAGTTTCCATCGGTGGCAAATCGTCAGCAACCAGCGCGACCTTCTTGGCACGCGTGTTGATCATGTGCTGATGGTTGTCCGCGTCGTAGCTGATGTTGCCAGTCACGTCTTGCTTCTCAAGACCACCGATACGATGCACAAGCCCCTTAGTGCCCGGCTTCGCCCACGGCCTCGCCAGCGTCTCGGGATTTCGTTCGTAGGGCTTAAACTTGACGCCCTCTTCGCCCTCAGGCGCATAACTCACCTCGACCGCGGGCAAGTTATCGATATCTGGCAGCAACCATGGCTCACTACCGTTAGCGATATAGCCATCGGACAGCACCATAACTGGCACCATGTATTTGGTCGCAATACGCACCGCTTCATAGCCCACAGAAAACGCATCGCCAGGCGTCGAGCACGCGATGACCACCATCGGCGACTCGCCGTTGCGGCCATACATCGCCTGTAGCAAGTCGGCTTGCTGGGTTTTGGTCGGCATACCCGTGCTCGGACCAGCGCGCTGGATATTGAGCACGACCAACGGCAACTCCGCCATGATGGCAAGACCGATAGCCTCGGCCTTTAAGGCAATACCAGGGCCAGACGTTGACGTGATACCAAGCTTACCGGTGTAGCTAGCGCCAATCGCAGCACACACCGCAGCGATCTCATCTTCCGCCTGAAACGTAACCACGCCGTGGTTTTTGTATCCACTCAACTGATGCAGCACATCAGAGGCCGGCGTAATTGGATAGCTACCCAAGAACAATGGTATGCCGCCCTTCTGACTCGCGGCGACTAGGCCGAGACAGAGCGACTGGTTGCCCATGATATTGCGGTATGTGCCAGCAGGCATCTTCGCGGGCGGGATCTTGTAGGAACACTGAAAGATCTCAACGGTCTCCGCATAGGCATGACCAGCAGCCATGGCCTTAAGATTCGCTTCCACGACAGCCGGCTTCTTCGAGAACTTCTCGGCCAACGCCTTCTTGGTCGGCTCCACGTCACGCTGAAACAACCAATAGAGGATGCCGAGCGCATACATGTTCTTGCAGCGGTCCTTACCCCGATTATCGAGTTCCGTGTCTTCCAGCGCCTCGCGAGTGCGCGCCGTCAAATCGATTTCGATCACACGATAGCCCTCCAGCGAACCATCGGTGCGCGGATCGACCGCGTACGTCGCCTTCTTCAAGTCGAGCGCCTTAAAGCTCGCGGTGTTGAGCAGCAGGATCCCGTTCTTCTTGAGCTGCCCGATCTGCGCCTTGAGCGCCGCCGGGTTCATCGCCACCAACACATCACAGGCATCACCCGGCGTGTGAATATCGAAGCTCGAAAAGCGCATCTGGAATGCACTGACGCCAGGCAGCGTGCCGGCTGGAGCACGGATTTCTGCCGGGAAGTCGGGGAACGTCGCGATGTCGTTCCCCATTAACGCCGTAGTTCGCGTGAACTGATCGCCCGTCAACTGCATGCCGTCACCGGAGTCGCCGGCAAAGCGAATGACAACTTGATCCAGCTCCTTGGTGCCAGATTCAGAATTGCTCGAGGTGAGCCCGCTGTTGGTATCAGTGCCTGTCATCGGAGTTCGTCCACTGAGCAATATAGCGGCCGAGTGGCTGCGATCATCGCTAGTTACACGGCGACGCCCAAATCCACGGCAGGTCTCACCGTGTTTCGGGGGTCCTGGGCCCCAAACCTGACGAATCAAACCTCTCAGCAGAACGGATCACGGCCTGTTCTCGACGACTGTCGGCCTTGGAGGCAATCCGACTGGCCCAAGCGAGATTTCTAGCTTCCATGTCGCCCAGATGCGCGAGCGAACCGCCCTGGGCAGGCTGCTGACCACCAACGATCCTGCCCGCACCCGGAGCTCATGCGACCGAAACGATGAGATCGATCGACAACTGCCGCCCACCCCGGCCTCTGGCTAATAAGAAGGCATGCGACCACTCCGACTTCGCCACAGACCTCCTGCACGCCCCACCCAGGTGCGCGCCGCTACAAAATCCGAGTAAACGCACGAGGAGGACGCCTACATGAGTAAGGCAGACCCCATCGACCTATCAGCACAAATGGCCCCGACATCGTGAGCACTGGCGAACCCAGCCAATTCAAGCCACTGCGGACGCACCCTCCCCAATGGCAAATCTTCCAGCGCACGGACACCGCTTTGTTGCGCACCCGACGACGGCGACGCACATCCGAGCAATCTCAAAAAATCCGCTGCGCGCGCCACGTCACAAAGACGCACCACGAGCTACCGGACGCTGCCTCCAAACACGCTCCACCGATTACCGCAGGCCGACTGACGGAATGATCAATTGACGGCGCATCCGCCCAACCAATGCGGGCCAACGCGGGCGAAAAAACACGCCGCAACACACACAACAGCTGAGTGCATGCCACGCCATCCGCGCGCGCAAGGACGACCGCGCCAACAGCCCGCTAACGGACGAAATGCCATGCATCACGACTTCGTGACCTTGCGTCAGCACCGCCACCCAACCTCACACACCCGAACAAAACATGCGGATGGCATCCTAGATCGCCGTTTGACAGCCGTTCGCAACTTCATCAACAACCGATCTACACCCGCGATCGGGAGAATCGGTCCACAGCAACTCAAACTGCGATCCACGCCATCGAACTTGAGGCAAGACCACCAGAGTCCATCCGAAAAAACGCCTCACCCAACCTCTTCCATGCTTCGCCTAGTGCCGCCGCACAATGAGTGCGAGCACGAAATAACGATTGCTTACGCATGCAAAGTAGCGGCGCACAAAGCTCCGAGCGGCATCCGCCACCTCAACCGATGTGGAGAACCCTCCACTTATCCACCGGTTGTGCAGAAAAGAACCTGCCGCAAAGTCTCCCTTCCGAGAGCGATGTCGGCTCCAATGGTGAACCGCGCTTTCCTAAGCGTTCCGCTACTCGCTACTTCGCCCCACCCCGGGCAATCCCTCTCATCATCCAGCAATGCGCACCCAGCTTGGCGACTACTGCCAGCAGTTCGACGGCACGCTGCGCCCCGTACTGAAAGATCTCGACATCGCCATCAAGGCACTCGCAGCTGCATCGGATGATACACCGAGCAAATCGCTGCACGTGCCATTGCTGGAGTTGCAACATCAACTACGCGCGTTATGCGACAAGGTCGCCGAACAGCAAGCCTACGTGCTCATCTTCGGCCCACTGAAGAGTGGTAAGTCGACATTGATGAATGCGATTGCGGCCTCGTATGTCAGCGAGGTCTCGAGTCTGCCGGCATACCCATGCCTCGTGTTCGTACGTTCAGGCAATACGCGTGAGTATGTCGTAAAGCTTTACGATGGCTCAACACGCACGTTCAAGCAGGCGGACGAGCTGCATGAAGACATCGCCAAGGCACACACCGAATTGGCGGCAGCCATTCGTGAAGCAGAAACACGCGGCCTGAGCTTTGACCCAGCCAAGCACTTTCCACAGGCCATTCGCCGCGTCGACGTGCACGTCCCCGACAGCCAACTGGAAAAAACCGGCGCAGTCCTGGTCGACACCCCCGGTCTCTACACGCGCATGCGCTTTGGCTACGACCGCATGACACGAGAGTTCCGCGATGCAGCAGCATGCGCAATCTTCGTCGTCAAAAGTGACACGCTGTTCTTGGAGCAGGTGTTCGCAGAGTTCCAACAACTGCTCGATCTATTCAGCCGCATCTTCTTGGTGGTCAACGTCGATTCGCACAAACGCGACGTAAACCCAGACGGTGAGCTTGTGCCAAGTCTCGAGCAATCACGGCCAGAAGAAGTCCTCAAGGCCTTCGAACAACTCGCGATGTCCGCGCCGCTACAAAAAGCTGCTAAAGATGGTCGCGTGCGCATGTATCCGGTCGATCTACTGCACGCAGCAAGCAACGCACTCTCGAAGGACAGCAAGGACAAGGCTCCCGCCAGTTTCCGCGCCTTCGAAAAAGACCTCAGCGACTACCTCGCTAGCTCAGAATATCTCGCAGCATTCCTGCGTGACTCACTGCAACGCGGCGAAGGTCTTCTGTCAGAGATGCAGATGCACTTCGACCACGAGGATGCGAAGCGCCTTGAGATCCGACTCGCCGAACTCGACGAAGAACTCAAGTGGCTACAGGCCGAACAACAGAAGGTCGGGGCCGCACTGCAACTCGACTGGACGGAGTCCTTCGCGCGAAGTCACCGCGACATCGTCGCGGAAGTTGAACGCAGCGCGCGCGATCACGGCGCCAAGCTGTTGCGCACGCTAGGCGCTTCGATCGACACGTGGTTCTTGTCAAGCCAGAGCCTCGAATGGCTAGTACAAGGGCAATGGACGCCGCTGGTCAAAGACTACCGCGGCGCATGCCTCGATGCGGCTGCCAAGGCGTTCGCACAAGCCACCGCACAGGCTGACGCCGGACTAGATCTACCTAATGGCATCAGTGAATTGACGCGCCGCGCCGGGATGGACCTGCGACTACTGCGCTCTCAGTCACTCGATGGCTTAGGGCAAGTCGTGTGGCCCAAGCACGCAGTCGTGCCAGTTGACGTGCGAACGATCCCTGTCAAAAAGAAGGTCTTAGATCGCATCAGCTTCCGATCTCTCGACAAGGTGCGTAAGCGTATCTTCGGTGCATTCGACAAACCCGACGTCAAGATCCCAGGCAAGGACAAGGCCAAGCACCTTGGTGAACCCGGCCGCCTGCATCTGCACCAATGCGTGGCACAGTTCCGCGGCGCACTACTGCCGCAGACGACCGGAAGCATCGGCAATCATTTTGGCGCGCGCTTCATAGAAGCTGCCAGCAAGATGCTGCACGAGCAATTGAGCGACTACGCACCGCGGGTTGCCGAGAAACTTGCCAGCGTCGAGTCCGAACGCAACTACTTAATGTCGGTAGCGTCACCGCTCCGCGATCTCAGCGAACTCACTGGCGGCACCAAAAAACAACTGGGCACACTGGCGAAGGAGTTCGTCCGTGATTCTGACATTATCCCGCAACCCAAGAGCGTCGAGCGCAACCAGCCAACGCCACAAAATGCGGGCCAGCAAGGCTCAGGCCGCCACAAGCGTGGCGAATCCAAAGCCTCAAAGTCGCGCAGTCGATAGCGCGCAGTCGATTAGCACCCCGAACCTAATCGGCTCGCCCAACGGAACTCGCCTCGCAAACAAGAGGCTTGCCGACGCTAGAGGCCGACACCTGCAGCTTTACGAAAGCGAGTCAACGTCGCGCGCACGGCATCCAAGATGGTCACCGCAGGCTTACCGGTGAACAATTCAATCGCATCCTGCACACTGCTCACGGATTGCACCGCGAACTTGTTCGCTTCGACCGCCTGCACCACATCAACATCCAGCATCAAATCGCCAACGTTTGCGGCAGGCAGGACAACTCCCTGCTTCTTCGTAAGGCGCCGCGTTTTACATAGGCGGAAGAAACCTTCAATCTTGTCGTTCACGCCAGCCACAGCCTGCACTTCGCCCTTCTGATTAACGGAGCCGGTAATCGCGAGACCTTGCAACAGAGGCACATTGGATAACGACGAGAGCAGTGCCAACAATTGTGCTAACGAGGCGCTATCCCCCTCGACGCCATTGTAGAGCTGCTCAAAGCAAATCGTCGCCTGCATACACAAGGGCCCATCATCCCCGAACTCCTGCAGCAGGAAGCCCTCGAGAATCATCACGCCCTTGTCGTGAATCGGCCCAGACAGCTGCGCCAGCCCTTCGATATTGACCAGACCTGAACGCTGCGCAGTCGCAACGCCCGAATTGCACGTAATGCGACAAGGCCGACCAAACTCAATCGAACCCGTATCCAAAACTGTCAATGCGTTGATCTGACCAACGGCTGAACCACTAGTCGACAATCGCATATAACCGGCCGCGTAGCCGCGCTCGGTTAGCTCCTGGGCCAAATCATGCCGCTGCCGCTGCATATGCATCGCCAATTCGACATGCTCGCGAGTGACCTTGTTGGCCCCAGCCTCATTCGCTTGGAAAGCCGACTCACGCGCCAGGTCACCAATCTCGCTATAGCGCGTGATCAGTCGGTCGCGACGCCCAGAACAGCGAGCGCCGTATTCAGCAATGGCAGCCATCGCATCCGGCTGCATGGCTGGCAATCCTTCACCTTCGACCAACCACTGCAAGTAGCCCGCATAGCGCGACAAACTCTGCTTGTTGACCGGGATCGTGCTATCGAACTCCGCGTGAATCTTAAACACCTGGCTGAACTGAGGATCCTCAGCAGCAAGCTGCTCGTAGACACCGGGCTCGCCGATCAGCACAACCTTCAGGTCGACTGGAATCGCCTGCGGCTGCAATGAGCCAGTCTGCGCACCTGCGCCGTGATCAAAGTCGCGAATCTCAAGCCGCCCGGACTGCAACACGCGCTTTAGGTGCATCCAGACACCGGGTTCACGTAGCACATCAAGGCAACGCAACACCAAATAACCACCTTCAGCACGCAACAACGAACCGGGATGCACCTGCAGCGGCCCCGGCAAATTGCTCGTGCTAATCGTCCCGAACAAATTGCCAAAGGTCGGATTGGTCTCGATGACAACCGGACATGCTGATGTGAAGGACGTCTTTACGACCTGTGAATGGAACTCTCCAAGCCGTGGCTCACCGGATGTCGGCAGCAACTCAAGCACCTTGGTTTCGTCTTCGAGTTCGACCTCTGTCCCCACAAACTCGTGCAGGTTTCGCTCAATGAACTCGCCAGCTTGATCCAACCAATCGGCAACTTCAGGCTCGGGCCACTTCTTGACGAACTCCTTTTGATGGCTCTGCAGCACCTTCCACGCCAGCTGGTGGTCGATCGTGCGCAGCTCGCCTTCCGAGCGAATAAACTCCTCACGAACACGGTCACTGACTTCGTTAAGCCGCTCCAGCAACTGTTCGCGTTGACGCAGTAGTAGCTGACGCTGCTCGTCATCTACCTCGCCTTCGAGGACTAACTGCGACAGAGCATCAAGCGTTACCGGCTCGCCTTCGATTACCGGATAAATATCGGCGGTAGACGAGCCATCTTGAGCCTGGAACGTCACCAGTGCACAGCCCTGCTTCAAGGCCTGCCGCTGCAATGCATCCATGATGCGCCGCTCGCGCAAACCGCTCGAGCGCTTGATCATGCGACGCGACATTCGATGCGGACGCGAGCGCAGCGTATTGAGCAACGCACCGTGCAATATCCGCCCGAGCTCAACGAGATCATTCCGAAACGTCGGACCGCGACCAGGCGGCAATGAGATCAACAGCGGCCGGTTAGGTTCACGGAAGTTGGTAACGAACACGCGATCCGGAACGCGATAGCAAACCGGCTGGATATCGCGCAGCAACATCTCCACCACAGCTGTACGACCGGACCCGATCAGGCCAGAGACGAAGATGTTGTAGCCCTGCGCATGAATGGACAAACCAGTGCGTAACGCCGCCATCGGGCGCTCTTGTCCAATCAAGAATTTAGCAGTCGGCGCCTTCTTCGCAGGCTTCAACGGTGGACACGTCCACCGCAACTGCTCAATCGGCACCGCCCCCGCAGAACCCGCAACAGCGCTGCCGGCAGAACTCGCCTTCACGACTCTCCGACTGCCACCAGTCGGAGCATCGCCGGCGCGCCGGCCTCCGCCGGATCGACTTCGGCTGCTCTTGCCAACACTCTTTGCGTTGCTCTTAGAGCCCCTCCCTTTTGAAGCACTCACGCGCGCGCCACCAGGACAGGGCACGGAGCCGCCTTCAATATTTCGCCAGCTGTACTTCCGAGCAGTGCTTTCATGAATCCGTGGCGTCCCTGTGAGCGGACCAAAATCAGATCGACTCGCTCAACCAACGCCTCCTTGAGAATCTGTTCCTCGACGTCTTCGGAGAAAGTTAAGTGACCGAGCGCCTGCACACCAACTTCGGCAGCTTGGTCCACAGCACGCTGTAACTTGGCCTTCACTTCTTCCTGAAGATCCTGCTCAAAACTACGCCCACCTCCGGCCGCACCGTGGTGCCCAATCAGGTTAAGCGTCGCAGGAGTATCAATCACTGCCAGCAATAACAACTCAGCCCGCAGCTGTGCCGCCAAGCTAATCGCGTAGCTAAGCTCGGGCTCGCGGGATTCCGCGAGATCGACGGGCGCAAGAATGCGCTTCACGACCGACGTCAACATTTCCTGATCGTATGCTCAAAGGCCAGTAATTCGAGAGATCCTCTACTATCCTCGTGACCCCAAGTCTCGTTAAGCTGCTGTTGTGGACCTAAAAGACCTGAAGATCGAACGCCAACCGGCAACCAAGCGTCGTCGCAAAAACCCCTGGCCCATCCGAATTGGACTATTCGGCTTGCTAGGAGGCCTTGGCTGGGCGTTTTGGCCTATGGCCAGCACCATCCTGGACCAGATGCGCCTGCCCCTGGTTCGCACATTTCGAGTGCAAGAGGCTGCCGCTTCGACCGCAGCTTCCGTCCGAGGCACAGCAGCCAATGGCTACCTGGTTGCCGCACGCCGAGCAGCCCTCTCATCCGACGTCCCTGGGCGCATTGTCGAGCTGAACGTCACGGAAGGCTCAGTGGTCAAGCAAGGTGACATCGTAGCTCGTTTATTTTCAGACGAATACCGTGCCGCATGGCAACAATCGCTGGCGGCACTGGACTCCGCAGCAACGGCCGTCAAGCGTGCGCAAGCCAACGTCGTGGTCGCCCAGGCAAACATCACTGAGGCTCGCAGCTCCCTGGCAAACATCCTCGCTCTGCGAGACGAAGGCCAAGCCCAGCTAGATTTCAGCGAAAAGGAACGGGATCGGATCGTGAAGCTTGCAGCGACAGGCATCGAAGGGGCCAGCGCAAAGCAAAAAGCCGAACGTGACTACACAGCCGCGAAGGCACGACTCAGCTCACTAGCCGCCAGCGTCAAGGTCAGCTCGGCACGCGTCGAAATAGCAGTGCAGCGAGCCACGGTTGCAAAACTCGAGGTCGAAGAAGCGATCAATCGCGAAAAAGCGGCCAAAGCATCCCGAGATCAAGCCAAGGCAACACTCGACAAAACCGACGTGCGCGCCCCATTCGACGGCGTTGTAGTGCTCAAAGATGCCGAAGTTGGCGAAGTTGTTTCCCCCAACGTTCAGGGCGGCGGCAATGCACGCGGCGCAGTCTGCACCATGGTCGACTTTGACTCCCTAGAAGTGCAGGCCAATGTGCCCGAAACGACGCTCTCATCCGTCACGGTCGGGGCGCCCGCAGATGTGTTTCTTGATGCATTCCCCAACATCGCCTACTCGGGCACAGTAGATCGCATCTGGCCAACAGCTGACCGACAAAAGGCCACCGTCGAAGTGCGCGTCAAACTGAACAAAAAGGATGACCGGCTGAGACCAGAGATGGGCGTTCGCATTGTCTTCCGCAAACTTGACGAGCAACCGACAACAACTGACACGACCAACACCTCGCGGCAAATATTGATTCCCGTCGAGGCCGTCGTTCAAGTCGGAGGCAAATCAGGATCCTTCCTGATCGAACGCGACACGGTGCGCTTTATCGAAGTCACGACCGGCAACAAAAAAGGGGGCAAAGTCGCCATCGATGCAGGCCTCACACCGGATCAACTGATCGTCTTAGCCCCTCCGACAACACTGCAATCAGGCGACCGCATCCGCGTTCAAACCAACTAGCGCCAGACTCCACTCCTGCCATGCAAGCCGCAATCAACCTTCGCTCCGTCACCAAGTCCTATTCGCGTGGCGGCGAAACCCTACGAGTGCTCGACGAACTCGATCTCGAGATCGACGGAAGCACGTTCTACGCCCTCATGGGCCCATCGGGATCCGGCAAGACCACCCTACTAAACCTGGTCGGAGGCCTCGACCAATCCAACAGTGGCATCGTGCAGGTCGGAGGCGAAGACCTTAACGAACTCAATGGGAGTGAATTGGCCCAGTGGCGGGCCGAAAACGTCGGCTTCATTTTCCAGGGCTTCAATCTGCTGCCGGTTCTCACCGCTCGCGAGAATGTAGAACTGCCGCTGCTATTAGCTCCCCTATCCAAACGCCAGCGTCGGGAGCAGGCCGAACGTGCCCTCGACCTAGTAGGACTCAGTGACCGCATGAACCACAAGCCGCGAGAGCTATCAGGCGGCCAAGAGCAACGCGTTGCAATCGCGCGTGCGATCGCAACCGATCCAAAGATCATCCTCGCCGACGAACCGACCGGGGACTTGGACAGAGACACTGCCGACACGGTTCTCGAACTGCTGCAACGACTCAATCGTGAACTCCAGAAGACCATCCTGATGGTGACCCACGATCCACAAGCCGCATCCTACGCCGCAAAGACGATCCACCTCGACAAGGGCAAACTCGGCCGCATCGACGACAATCACGCTCCAGCGGGGAACTAAGCGATGCCCTGGAAATTACTCTGGCGCAATGTGACTGGGCATCCGGTCCGATCTTCACTGACGATTGGCGCCGTCGCCGTCGCCGTTTTCCTAATCACGATCCTACAAGCTGTCACGAGTGGGCTATCGCGCACTCTTGACGCATCTGCTGCGAACCGGCTTCTGGTGCAATCAGCCGTCAGCTTGTTTGTCGATCTACCACTCAGTTATCAGCAAAAGATGATGAGCGTGGAGGGCGTCGAAGCAATCTGCAAATGGCAATGGTTCGGTGGTCGCTATGAGCAAGACAAGGGCGGCTTCTTCCCGCAATTTGCCATCGATCCTGAAACGTTCATGGTCAGCTACCCGGAAATGTCCGTGTCGGCTGGCAGCTATGAAGACTTCTCGAGCACTCGAACTGGGTGCATCGTTGGGCAGCAACTAGCAGATAAATACGATTGGGAGGTCGGCCAGAGTGTGCCTATCGGCGGCACGATCTTCACTCGAACGGATGGCACTCCGTGGACTTTTACGATCAAGGCGATCTACGAAAGCAACTCTCCATCATTCGACGAACAGCAGATGTTCTTCCACTACTCGTATCTACGCGAGTCACTGGAACAAGGCGGCGCGACCGGGCCTGACGGCGTCGGAGTTTTCATGCTACGCGTTGCATCGGGGACCGACCCACTAGTTGTCCAGAGCGCCGTGGATGAGATGTTCCAAAACGGGCCGCAACGTGTCCAGACAACCACCGAGGCAGAGTTCAATCGACAGTTCATTACGATGCTAGGCGACGTGCCATCCCTACTGCGACTCGTCGGCGGAGCAGTGCTATTCGCAATCTTCTTCGCAGTGCTCAACACCATGTTGCTCACTGGCAGAGAGCGGACTCGTGATATTGGCGTCATGAAAGCACTCGGCTTCACCAACCGCACGACTGCTGGGCTGCTCATCGGCGAATCGGTCTTGCTATGCATGATTGGCGCAGGAGCAGCAATCGGCATCGGCCTAGCACTCGAACGACCTCTCGCCATAGCAACAGCAACGCTACTGCCCGGATTCGCATTCAATCGTGGAACACTGATCCTAGCTGCCGGCATCGCCTTAGGCGTTGGCCTAGTATCCGGCTTCCTGCCTAGCCTGCGCACTTCACGCATGACAACCACGCAAGCACTACAGGAGCTGGGCTAATGGCACTCGTTCCGATTCGCTACAACGTGCGCAGTCTCTTCGTACGAATGTCCTCCACCATCCTGACGGTCTTCGCGGTGGGAGCGACGATCGCCGTGTTCGCTGGAATGCTGTCTCTACAACAAGGCTTCGCAACGCTATTCCAGGAGCGCGGACGCTCAGACGTGGCGGTATTCTTGCGCAAGGGTGCTACTTCTGAAGGCGAGTCTGGCATCCAGCAGCCAGCCGTATCCATCCTGAAAAAAGAAGTCCCAGAGATCGAACGGAACGCTGCCGGCCAACCAATGGCTAGCGCCGAACTGTTCCTGGCAATTCGCCTGCGCAAATTCGATGGCGGCGAGACCAACGTTGCCATTCGCGGTGTCGAGCCAATGACATTCGACATACAAGGCAACGACATCAAAATACTATCCGGCGAGAACTTCACTCCAGCAAGCGATGAATTGATCGTCGGCGAGGGCTT
>Ga0315331_10000997_pt1 | contig 20886 bp, 18 predicted proteins | sample M160m34915metaG_FD_203456 | JGI IMG/M metagenome (GOLD analysis project Ga0315331, IMG submission 203456) | Ammonia-oxidizing marine archaeal communities from Monterey Bay, California, United States - M1 60m 34915 | ecosystem: Environmental > Aquatic > Marine > Intertidal zone | place: USA...
AGCGGAAGAGACTATACTGCTTTATTCTTCGAATCTAAAACATCGCTTTTAGATGGTAAAGGTGAAGTATCTGTTGCTTTAAGAAACGATGACTATAGTGACTTTGGTACTAACACTTCATACACTGTTAAAGGTTTATATGAAGTTATGGATGGTCTAACTGTAAGAGCATCTATAGGTACAGGTTTCAGAGCTCCTGGTCTTGGTGACTTAGTTGCTAACACAACATTTAGTGCTGAATACCATACTGACTACATCAAGTGTGAGGCTCAAGGCATAGCAAGAGCTGACTGTCCAGAAGAGCAGGTTAACACTTATATTTCTTCAAACCCTAACCTAGGACCTGAAGAGTCAGAATCTCTTAACATTGGTGTTGTATACCAAGCAGGAAACCACTCTGTAGCGGTTGATATGTTTGAAACTGAAATTGATGGTGTTATAACTTCAATTGCTGTTCAAGATATTATTGATGCTACTATTTTAGGTAAAGTTGGTGTTATTAACTCTCAAGGTGCATATTGTGACAGACTTAACGGTCAAGCAGATGCTAACTTGCAAGAATGTTTCACAAACCCTATTAACGGTAACTCTACAGATGTTTCTGGAACAGATATCAAATATAGCGGTTTATTTGAAACTGGCGTAGGTGATTTTGATGTTAATGCTAACGTTGTAATGATGGACGAGTCTAACTCTGAAGCTTTCTACAACGGACCTATGGTTAACTTTGTTGGTCTTACTTCAATCCCTGAATTAAGATATACAGTTGACGTTGGTCATGAATTACAAGCTGTACCTAACTTGTACCTAACTCTTCAATATGAATATATTGACTCAGTAGCTGATGATTATGATGCAAATTATAATGCTATCGGTTCTGTAGATGAGTGGACACAAGTTAACTTAAGAGGAGTATATACTGTACCAGGTATGGAAAATCTTACAGTTTCAGCTGGTATCAGAAACTTAACTAAAGAAGATCCTCCATTAGATTCATCATCTGAGTACAACAGACTTTTGCATAACAACTTAGGTATGCAAGTGGTTGTTGGATTTAGTATTGATCTATAGATCTTAGCTTTTATAAAATTAAAGAGGGCTTTATAGCCCTCTTTTTTTTGAAGATTAATATGAGAAAAATAAAAAGACTTATCCTTGCTTATATTTCTAAGGTATCCATATTTTTATTGAATATGTATATAAAAAAACAAGCAAAAAAATAGATATTTAGTTATCATAATCTCTAAATTTGGGGCTATAGCTCAGCTGGGAGAGCGCCTCGCTGGCAGCGAGGAGGTCCGCGGTTCGATCCCGCGTAGCTCCACCAATTTTATTAATTATCTTAATTTGCATTTGGCTGTGTAATAATCATATTTAATGAGATCTTTTAATTTCAAAAAACTTTATTTAATTATTTTTTTAATACCAGTTTTTGCACTTGGTGATTATAAGAATACGAATGGCAAGGCTATAAAAAAGCCTTTAAAAGATCTTTTGAAATGGCAGCTTAATAAAACTGAAACAAATATTGAAATTATAGATATTTCAGATGATTGGAAAAACTTTGATCTGAACAAATATGATAATTATTTTATTTGGATAGGCCATTCTACTTTCTTGATCAAAAAAAACGGTGTCACGATCTTATCTGATCCAGTATTCTCTGACAGAGCTTCACCATTAAAAAATTTTGGTCCAAAACGTTTAATACCTCCAGCCATTCCAATTCAAAGTCTGCCAACTATAGATATAGTCACTATTAGTCACAATCATTATGACCATCTAGATATAGAATCTATAAAGAAAATCTATAAAAAAAATTCAGAAACTATCTTTCTTATACCTATGGGTGATAAAGATATATTTGATAATGCAAATATACAAAATACCTATGAGTTTATTTGGTGGGACACTATAAATATATTAGGGCTAGAATTTACTTTTACTCCGGTTCAGCATTGGTCAGCAAGGGGTTTATTTGATAGAAATGATAGCTTATGGGGTGGCTGGTTTATTAAAGATAGAGACTACTCAATCTATCATGCTGGTGACTCTGGTTATTCAAATGATTTTAAAGCCACTAAAGCTAAACTAGGGTCTCCTAAATATGCTTTTATACCAATTGGTGCATATGATCCTGAGTGGTTTATGTCCGAAAGCCATGTGAATCCTGAGGAAGCAGTCATGATCGCAAAAGATTTAAATGCAACTTATTCATATGGAATGCATTGGGGAACATTTACATTAACCTCTGAAGATACAATTGAGCCAAAGACAAGACTTGAAAGCTTTCTAGACAAAGATAATTCAACTAATTTTAAGGCTATATCGCCTGGTAAATTAATTGATTTAGAGTAGAGGTCATAATTCATATATATCTATCTATAGTGATAATTTTGTTATAGTAGTGTAATGAATATAGGTGTTCCAACTGAAATTAAAAATAACGAATGCAGGGTTGCCTTAACCCCTAGCTCAGTGAAGTCTCTCACTGATAATAACCATAATTTATTTGTACAAAGTGGTGCTGGTGAAGCGATAGGCTTCACTGATGAAAGCTACACTAAATCAGGAGCAATCATCTTAGCAACAGCAAAGGAAGTTTATGCAAATTCAGAACTTATTGTAAAAGTTAAGGAGCCAATGCCTTCTGAATTTGAATATCTAACAAATGAACATACTTTGTTTACCTATTTGCATTTAGCTGGAAATAAAAAGCAAGCATTAGATTTAATAAATACTGGTGTTACTGGTATTGCATATGAAACGGTTACTGCAGATGATGGATCGATGCCTCTATTGGCTCCTATGAGTGCAATAGCAGGACAGCTTAGTATCGTAGTTGGTTCGTATCATTTGCTAAAACCAAATAAAGGTATGGGTACATTAATAGGCTCATTTGGCGACGTTAAGCCAAGAGTTGTTACTGTAATCGGTGCAGGAGTTGCTGGAACTCAAGCAATTGAACAAGCAATTGCAAATAAAGCGATCGTAAGAATAATTGATCTCTCAAAAAATAGACTTGATGAGCTAAAGAATATCTATGGAGAGAATAATATCGAATATATTGTTTCATCTGATGAATCTATTGAGAATGCATTGAGTGATTCTGATCTAGTTATTGGAGCGGTTTATGTGATTGGAATGGAGGCGCCAAAGGTTATAAAAAAATCTATGTTAAAGTCAATGAAGCCTGGAGCTGTTTTAGTTGATATTTCTATAGACCAGGGTGGCTGCATTGAATCAAGCAGGCCAACAAATCACGATACTCCAACTTTTATTGAAGAGGGTATTGTTCATTATTGTGTTACCAATATGCCTGGTGCTGTTCCATTGACTGCAACTGAGGCTCTGAACCAAGCTACTTTATCCTATATCCATGAGTTAGCTGATAAAGGTATTAATCAAGCCCTTGAGCAAAATACTCATCTTGCAAACGGATTAAATATTCAAAGTGGTAGAGTTATCCATCCTGCTATAAAAGAAGTAATGGGGTTAAATCTTTAATTTTTTTATTTATGTCTTTACCTGTTTATTACGTAGACGCCTTCACTAATGATCTTTTTTCAGGCAATCCTGCTGCTGTAATCTTTTCAGATTTAAATGATTCAGATTTAATGCAGAAAATCGCTGCTGAGAATAACCTATCGGAAACAGCCTTTATAAGAAAAGAAGATAATACCTACTTCATAAGATGGTTTGCTCCATCATGCGAGATAGATCTTTGCGGTCACGCAACGATTGCTTCAGCATTTGTATATTTTAATTTTATTGATAAAGATGCAACATCTTTTTGCGTTGATTCAAGAGAGCATGGAAGACTTGAGGTTAAAAGAGAGAATGATACTTATATATTAAATTTTCCTGCTGATAATTTAATAACTTTTAATAATCTCAAACAAATAGAAGCAGCTATAGGCATAAATCCAACAGAGGTTTATGAGGGCAGGGATGATCTTTTGGTAATTCTTGAAAGTGAGGAGCTTGTTAAAAATTTATCTCCTGATTTTTCTTTAATTAAGTATATTAATAAAAGAGGTCTAATAGTTTCATCTCAAAGTAAAGAATATGATTTTGTTTCTAGGTGCTTTTATCCTGCAACAGGTGTAAATGAAGATCCTGTTACAGGTTCCGCACATACAACATTAACACCTTATTGGTCTCAAATATTGGGTAAAACAAAACTTCAAGCAAAACAACTTTCTAAAAGAGGAGGACTATTAACTTGTGAGCTTAAGGATTCAAGAGTGCTTATAGGTGGGAATGCTACCTTATATATGAAAGGCAAGATAATATTATAAGAATTAAATCTTAATTAACTGTTTACCAAAGTTTTTACCTGAAAGAACATCTCTTAGTCCTTGAGGAGCATTCTCGAAACCTTCTGTAATAGTTTCTTTAAATCTTAACTTATCTTTAAGAACAAGCTGCGACAATTCACTGGTTACCGCATCCCATTCATCCATCCATTCTGTATTTACAAAAAACCTATGCTTTGGTGCAGGATTTAGTTTTCCTAAAACATGAAATGGTGTTTCTTCTTCAATAATATTAGGGGAATTATATTTTGATATATAACCACATATTGGAACCCTTGCTCCCTTATTTAAAAGCGGAGCTATTAGTTGGGTTGTGATTCCACCTACATTCTCAAAATAGATATCTATCCCATCAGAACAAGAGCTTGCAAGCGCATCTTTAAAATCAGGTGACTTGTAGTCTATGCATTCGTCAAAACCTAACTCACTTTTAACAAAATCACATTTCATTTCACCACCAGCTATACCTATCACCTTAAGTCCATTATGTTTTCCTAATTGACCAACAACAGATCCAACAGCACCCGAGGCAGCTGAGACCACAAGCGTTTCACCTTTTTTAGGTTTGCCTACATAATTTAATCCGAAATAGGCAGTCCTTCCTGGCATTCCTACTGCTCCTAAATAGGTATGTATTGGAATTTTATGGTTTTCGATTTTATAAAGTGAAATATCTTTATCTGAAACTTTGATATATGTTTGCCATCCTTTATGCGCGCATACTTTGTCTCCAATGTTAAATTTTTTTGATTTTGATTCAATAACTGTACCAACTGTTTCGCCTGTCATGGGCTCACCTATTTTAGCTGGTGGAGCATAGGATTTTGAATCATTCATCCTTCCTCTCATATATGGGTCAATTGATAAATAATCAACTTTTATCAAGATCTCATTTTTTGATATATCTGAAATTATTTCTTTATCAAGTAGCCAGCATTCATCTTCAGGCATACCAGAAGGTCTTTTATTTAATAACCATCTATTATTCTCGTAATTCATACAATTCCTTATATTAAATTTGTTAATTTTCTAAAGTGTTTTCGACAAACAACTTTATAAACATCATTGCCTCCAAGTTGAACTTGGGAACCTTCTGTTAACACTTCACCATCTTCGTTTAGTCTAACTACCATGGTCGCTTTTCTTGGACATTCCGAGCATACAGTTTTTAATTCAATGAGATTATCTGCTAAAGCTAGCAATGATGCACTTCCTTCAAATAACTCCCCTCTAAAATCAGTACGAATTCCATAGCACATAACAGGTATATTTAATGAATCAGCAACTCTGCTTAATTGCTTAATCTGTTTTGCTTTTAAAAATTGAGCTTCATCTATCAAAATGCAGTGAATTGTTGAAGAAGCAAGTTTTTTAATTTCAGAAAAAAAATCATATTCGTGATTAACTATAATTGCTTGTGCTTCGAGTCCAATTCTTGAAACTATTTTGCCATTATTAAAATCTTCATCCTCTTTTGGAATGAATAATAGTGTCTTTAAGTTATTCTCTTCATAATTATGATTTGACTGAAGTAAAGATGTTGATTTTCCAGCGTTCATAGTGGAGTAGAAATAATGAAGTTTTGCCATAGATTGATATTTATATTGTGTAACTGCAATAATAGTATATGAACGTTTTTCAAGAAAGAGGTATTACGCATTTAGATTTACACGGAGTCAGGCATCATGAAGTTGCTGACTCAGTTATAGATTTTTGTTATCAATATCAAAGTGAAATTCCGTTGATAATTATATGCGGCAATAGTGTAAACATGATAAATATTGTTTCGGCTTCATTGGATAAAGATTCAATTCAATACTCATCACCAAGATTTGGTATCATAAGAGTAGAAAGGATATAAGACGCAATGAATAACTTAGATATTTTTAAATTAGATAACCAACTTAGCTCAGAGGAAATTTTAATTAGAGATACTGCAAAGAAGTATGCCCAAGAATCTCTAATGCCTCGAGTTCTACTAGCAAATAGAAATGAGACTTTTGATAGAGATGTTTATTATGAGCTAGGCGAGCTTGGGCTATTGGGAGCAACAATTCAAGGATATGGTTGTGCAGGGGTAGGCTATGTATCTTATGGATTAATAGCTAGAGAGATAGAGAAGGTTGATTCTGGATATAGGTCTGCATATAGCGTTCAGACCTCTTTAGCAATGAATGCTATATATGAATTTGGTTCAGATAACCAAAAAGATAAATATCTTCCAAAAATGGCTAAAGGGGAACTTCTAGGCTGTTTTGGTCTTACAGAGCCTGATGCTGGTTCAGATCCTGGCTCAATGAAATCTAATGCAAAAAAAACGACTGATGGTTATATATTAAATGGTTCTAAAACATGGATCACAAACTCACCTATTGCCGACGTGCTTATTATATGGGCAAAAGATGAAGGTGGTGTATTAAGAGGTTTTATCCTTGAGAAAGGTATGAAAGGCTTAACAACTCCTAAAATTGAGGGAAAGTTTGCACTTAGAGCCTCTATAACTGGTCAAATTTTTATGGAGGATGTATTTGTCCCAGATGAGAATCTACTTCCAAATGTTCAAAGTTTTAAGGGGCCTTTCTCGTGTCTTAATTATGCAAGGTACGGTATAGCTTGGGGGTCAATTGGTGCTGCAGAATTCTGTTGGGAAGCTGCATTAGATTATTCTAAAAATAGAGTTCAATTCGGTGACCCATTGGCATCAAAACAAATTATTCAAATTAAACTTGCAAATATGCAGACCGAGATAGCATTGGGGCTTCAAGGTGCTTTAAGGGTAGGGAGGTTAATAGATGATGGTGAATTTATCCCTGAAATGATTTCTTTGGTAAAAAGAAATAATTGCTCAAAGTCACTTAATATAGCAAGGGTCGCTAGAGATATTCATGGTGGCAACGGTATTAGTGATGAGTATCATGTTATTAGACACTGTATGAATTTAGAAGCAGTTAACACCTACGAAGGAACAGAGGATGTTCATGGTCTGATACTGGGTAAGCATCAGACCAATCTAAGTGCTTTTTAGTCTTTTAGGTATTTATCAATAAATTCTTCTTGTATTTGTAAATACTCTAAAGCAGCTCTTTCACCACAGCCTGTTACGCAGTGTCCAGACTTAGCTTGAAACATTGCCATATATTCTTTATTTAAGTCTTTAAGCTTATCAATTAGATCTTCAGCATGTCTCGGTTCTACAACTCTATCATTAGAGCCCTGCAAAACAAGAACCGGTGCCTTAATATTTTTAACAAAATTAACAGGTGATGATGAAAGAGCATACTCTCTACCTTCTGGTGTTGATATATCTCCCCACTCTAAAAGCGGTTCCTCATCCCAAGATTGTCTAATGCTTGCTCTGTTGGCAAAGTTTTCAAGAATTTGTATTTGGTCTGTTACTCCGATTGCATTAATACCGCATCTATAAACATCTGGAGTAAATGTTAATCCAGCCATTGTTGCATATCCACCATAGCTGGCACCACCTATGCAAACTCTATCTGCATCAGCATAGCCATTTTCGATAGCCCACATTACCCCATCTGTGATATCGTCCTGCATGCTTAAACCCCACTCTTTATTACCCAGAGTATAGTGTTCTGTACCTAATCCAGTGGAGCCTCTAAAATCAGGCTGGAGAATATTAACCCCTCTACTTGTAAAAAATTGAACCCAGGCATCATAACCAATGTATTGTTTTGTATTAGGTCCTCCGTGAGGCATCACTAAAAAGTAATTTTTATCTGTTTTAATTTTTGTGAGAGTAAGTAAAGCAGGAATTTCGAGACCATCTCTAGCTTTATATTTCACAGGAATAGCTTTAGATAATTTCGATCTATCTAACCATGGCTGTGTTTTAAAAAGAGAGGTAACTTCCCCTTTATTTAAATCAACATAAAAATACTCTCCTGGTTCATGTGTACCCCATATTCTAACTACCATTCTTTTTCTATCAGCACTAGATGTTACTGTTGATACATTATGGTCAGGAAAAACAGACTTAACTGTTAAATAAACTTCTTCAGCTTTCTTATCAAAGAAAAGTCTTTCAGGCTGTAGAGATGAATAGCTAATAGATGAAACTTCTCCAGACATCCTATTGGAGCTAGCTCCACCACTTGCTTGTCTGCAGCTACCAGTCAAACCACTAACATCATAATCCGGGTCTTGATATAGCTTATTTCCAAATTTCTTTGTTTTATGATCGTATAAATATATTGCATTTGTATCATTCTCTTCTAAGAGTTCGCCATCAGGACTAAATTTTGATCCAGAAACAACCATCTTCCCTTTGTAAGTCCCTATTGGAACGAATCCAGGTTCTTGGCAATTAAATGAAAAGTGCTCCACCCACTCTTTTTTTTCTTTTTTATACTCATAAAGGACTCTTTTTAAGCCATGATCTAATAATATTCCTAAGGGGTATCCATCTGTATCTGTAATTCTTCCAAGAGTAGCAACACCTCTCATATCACCAATAGAAGGACCAAAAGCTATTGTCTCTTTTTTTCCTGTGTAAATATTTATTCTAAAATAATCATAAATAAAAGGCCTTCTTTCATTGTTAAGCACATATATGTGCTCTGGATCATCAAAAGCCAAATCATAAACAACGCTTGAACTTCCAGTACCGTACTCATAAATGGTCCTTTTCTTTGATCCATCTAAATTCATTGCGAATCTAGCAATCTTTTTTTGTCCCATCATATATCTAGGTTCATACCAAATCCTGTTATTATTTAACCACCCGGCATTACTAATTCTCCCGCCTTCCTTGCCGCTACTTAGCATTGTTGTTTCTTTGGTATCCAAATTCATTAATATTAAACCTCTGTCATATGTTTCATCCTCAGCATACCTACTGTAATCTTGCTCAATATCGCATTTGTTATCTCGGCGGGTATTTTGAATGAGCATATATTTACCGTTTGGTGATATAGAAAATGATGCAGAGTTACTTTTACAAGCAAAGTGCTCTAATGGCGTCCCATCACTATATGCAAATATATTATTTGAAATAAATATTGATAAAATTAAAAAAGCAAATGTATTAGTGAATTTTTTCATAGTTTTTGGTGTTTTATTTGTGAACATTATAGAACCTCTTATTTTTATAAATAATATAATATATGTCAAATTTATTTTACATAATACAAAGTTTTAAGCTTCGTTTTTTGCCTAATTTTGAATTCTTTGTTCAAAAAATAAAGAATGATTTTTTTCTAATTAAAACGTAAATATTGTTGCATTTTGTCTACAACCACAGCAAAATAAAGGTGTTTAACTATTTTACGAGGGGATTCGTATGAAAAAATTATATTTATTATTTGCATTTGCATTTATATTCACTCCATTTGCTTTGGCTGATAATCCTGGAGTTGAAGACGTTGCTGATGAACAGGTTGTTGAAGACACTGTTCCAGTAGCTGAAACTGAGGAAGAAGTTGTTGTTGAGGAAGCAACACCTGAAGTTGTAGAAAATGCTGATGACGAAGTTGTAAGTCTTGAGAAGGTTGTTGTAACTGGATCTAGAATTAAAAGAACACAACAAGAGGGCGCATTGCCACTATTGGTAATTACAAAAGAGGATATCAATAATTCAGGTTTCAGAAACGTTACCGAAGCATTACAGTCAATTCCTTCTGCTAACCAATATACACAGAACGAATCTCTAACAAATAACTTTACTCCTAACGCTAATGAGCTTGACCTCAGAAACTTGGGGCCTGGTAGGGTGCTTTACTTAATTAATGGTAGAAGAACTGCTGATTATCCAATCCCATACAATAATGCAGGTAATATCGTTAATATCGGTACTGTTCCTTCGGGCTTAGTTGAAAGAATTGAGGTTTTATCTCAAGGTGCTTCAGCTATCTATGGTTCAGATGCTGTTTCTGGTGTTGTAAATGTTATCACTGTTAAAGGAAGAGAAACTAGCAACCTTGAAGTCTATGCATCAGAAACTGAGCACGGAGGAGATAATATTATTAGTGCAACATTTACCACTGGTGGTTTCTTTGGCAATTCAAGTTGGACTTTAGGTATTGATGGAACATTTGTTGATCCTATGTACTATGAAGATAGAGAAGGATTCGATTCCTTTGTTTACGATGCAACATATGGAAGCAGCTATACCAACCCAAGAGCTGGTTTATTATGGTATACAGGTTCTGATGGCTTAGGTCCAAGAGCATATTATGGTTCAGAAGAATTTGGTATCCCATGTTCTGACATATCTCCAGACTTTTTTGATTTTGATAAACAAGATCCTGAGTGGTTATATGCAGGCTCATATCCTGGTCATTACTGTGGACATGATTATGGTGGTGACAGATTTGGCGGAACATCTTCATCAATCGTTAATGAAAGAGAAGACCTTTCTGTAATGGCTTCTTTTACTCATACATTTAACAATGGAGTTACTTTAGACGCTAGATACTATGACTACAAAGATGAAGCTTATTACAGATCAAGTGTTAACAGATATCTGTTTATGTCAGGTGGAATTCTTGACCCTCAAAGGATTGGTGAGTTTACATCAACATCTACAGATCCATCAAACAATGTTCCTTTAGCTAGTGCAGCATTAACTGTTCCATATTTCTTGAGATATTTTTCAGCTAATAATGCCCCAAATGCTGAAGCTAGAACTGACATTGAAGAAAACCTAAATGATGTATTTATTGGTTTATCTGGAACCGTTGAAAATGGCTGGGAATGGTCATTAGGTTACAATACTACTGAATACACTTATGAAACTTTTGATCAGACTTTCACAGATAAAATGTATGACTATTTTGCTGGTGTAGGTGCTACTGATGCAGATGGAAATCTTTTAAGAGGTTCATACAGAGCTTATACATCACCTTATAACCCTGCAGACTATGGTTATGATAACTATGATGATTTCGCAGCAGCTTTCGGGCTATCAAGAGATCCTGTTTGTGGATGGCAGAACCAATTTGGTAGAAGCTCATGTTTCTTAACAGACAGATTATTTGGTGAAGTTACAAATGAAATGCTTGGTTCATGGTTAGCTGATGATTCACAACTTGGTGAGTCAACACAAGCTACTTGGGACTTCCAATTAACTGGTGAAGTTGAAGTCATGAATAAGTTCGTTGGTTTTGCGTTTACTGCAGAACAACAAAGTCAAGATTATGATCTCACTCCTGCACCTGGAAGATTGGATGACGACAATGATCCAGATGCAATTGTATTCATTCAAGGATCTGCTATTAACGGTGGTGGTAAAAGAGACAGAAGATCAGTTGGTCTTGAGTTATCTATGCCTCTAACTGATAAGCTTGAGTTAAATGCAGCAACTAGATACGACAAATATGATGACGCATCATCAAATGTTGGTGCAAGAAAATCTAACATGTTTAGTTTTGCGTATAGACCTAACGATGATGTTCTCGTTAGAGGATCAGCATCACAATCATTTAGAGCACCAGACATGAACTATCTATTCCAAGAAGCCAGCTCAGGTTTCTATAATGGTTTCCAGGATTATGTAGCTTGTTATGCATACTACATTAGTGATCCAGTAACATATAATTACACTGATTACAGAGATTGTGAGGTAGGTTCTGGAAGTGTTAAAGCAAACCTATCAGGTAATACAGCTCTTGAAGAAGAAGAGGGTGATAACTACCAGTTAGGTGTTGTTTGGAATGTTACAGAAAATCTTGATTTCACAATAGATCTTTATGAAGTAATGCTTGAAAGAGCTGTTACTAGAGAAAGTCCTTATACAATTAACTATGCTGAAGGTAAGTGTACATACGGAGATGCTTTCCAAGAATTCATGAATGATGAATTCCCTGATAGAAATTGTGAAGATGTTTATTCACAAATCATCCGTGGTCCTGCTGTAGATGAGATAACAGGAGCTGTTTTGCCTATTGGTGATTTTGAAGAGGTATTCCCTAGGTATTCAAATCAGTCTTACTTAAACTATGAAGGTGCTGATTGGACTCTTCGTTACAGACTTGAAACACTAAATGCTGGTGACTTTTACTTTAATGTAACTTCATCTCATATTCTAAAGAGTGCTTCTAAGTTTGATGATTATTCTGATGAAGAAGATGCACTAGATGTTTATTTGTATGAGCCAAGATCTCAGCAAAATGCTAGTATTAACTGGAGATATGAGGACTGGAGCGTAACATTATTTGCTGATAGAACAGGTCACATGGAAGCTTATAATGGAACTAAGACAGATCCACATATCATCATGAACTTATCTACTTTATATAGATATAGCCCTGACTTATCATTCTACTTAAGTGTTAGAAACCTTGAAGACAAGATGCCTCAAAAAGATGCAGCTTATGGTTTCCCATACTACAACCAGAATTACTTCAGTGCTTTTGGTAGATATGCAACAGTTGGTGTAAATTACACTTTCTAAAATAAATAGAACTTATAAAAGAGCCCGATAGGGCTCTTTTTTTTGCAGATGAAATATATCTGCTTTATATATATAATAGCGCAATGAAAAAATTACTAATCTTATGCATTTCACTCCCTCTTATCTCTCAAGAGATAGTTGATGAAACTATTAATACCCAAGTTGATGCTAGCAATGAATCAGCTGAGCTACAGATAAAAATAGATGAACTAGATATAGAATCTAAAAAAATCTATTTTGATTACAAAGATACCTTAAATGAATATAAATCATTAAAAAATTATGATGATCAGCTATCTCAAATTATTGATGCTCAGGTTGAGGAAATTGCAAGTATAAATAACCAGATTGATTCACTTGATGATGTGAATATCGATATACTTCCGTTGCTAAAAAGAATGGTTGATGCACTAGGTAAATTTATTTCAATAGATCTACCATTTTTACTTGACGAAAGGGTTGCTAGGGTAAAAGATCTAGATGATCTTATCATAAGAGCAGATGTCACTACCGCTGAAAAGTTTCGTAAAATATTTGAAGCTTATCAACTAGAAGCTGAGTTTGGTAAAACAATTGAATCATATCAAGGGTATTTAAGTATAGATGGAAGCGAGAAGGCTGTTGATTACTTTAGATTAGGAAGGCTTGGTCTTTTTTACAGAACGCCTGATGGAAATGATACTGGTTATTGGAGCGTCGAAATTGATGGTTGGATCCATGAAGGCTCATCTCTTGATGGTTCATTAAAATCTGCTTTAGATATTGCTAACAGACAATCACCACCTAACTTTATTACTTTACCAATTAAACCAATTGCACAATGAAAAATTTTAAACTACTGAATCTTTTAATACTTGTTGTCTCATTTAATATCATTGCTCAAGAGCCTGTTGAGCTTACTGATGATGAAATAAGAACAAATGAAATCAATGAACTCTTAGAACTTGTTAAAAAAAATAAAAGTATTTATTTAAATGAAGATAATCAAAGATTAAATACCTTTATAAATAGAGTTGCTGAAAGAAAAGCTTTACTTGCTGATGCAAAAAGAAAGCTAGAAAATGAAAAGAAACGCAATATCTCTTTAGAGGCTTCTTTCGAGGAAAATGAAAAATTGCTTGCTGATCTTGAAGAAAAGCTGGAAATCAAAATAGGTGTATTGGGTGAGTTATTTGGTGTCACCAGACAATATGCAGGTGAACTATTAGCATCCTCTGAAAATTCCGTTGTTTTTTATGAATTTCCAAGTAGACCTGAGATCTTAAAAGATATAGGTCAGGAACAAGTTCATAGCCTTGAACAGCTTGAAAATCTTTGGATATCTTATTTTGATGAAATAGTTGCTGGTAGTGAAATAAAATCATTTGAAGCAAATATTACTAATCCAAACGGAGAGAATTTAACCGGTAATGTTACTAGATATGGCTTATTTTCTGCATCTTACGATGGTAAATTTGTAAAGCCTGTATCTTCTTTGAATTCTTTTCAATTATTGGCTAAACAACCAGAATCTACTTATACAAGAACATTGAATAGGCATGCAAGATCTGATGAATATGCAAACCTTTCAATTGATCCAACTAGAGGATTCTTGCTTTCACTTTATCTTGATAAAGCAAATTGGTTCGAAAGAATAGCCCAGGGAAAATCGATTGGGTTTGTTATCATTCTTGTTGGTCTGCTAGGTCTTGCTTTTAGTATATTTAAGATCCTCAAGCTAAGAGAATACTCTAATGAGGTAAATGCAAATTCAGAAAATAGCATTCCAAGCCACATGGAAAATCTAATTACACCTGGAGCATCAAGAGAAACCAAAGAAAATTTAATAGATGAATTTATTATTAATTATTCTGGAAAAATTGAATGGGGTAATAATTGGGTTAAGTTTTTTGCTGCCGTAGCCCCATTACTAGGTCTTCTTGGTACAGTAATAGGAATGATTGAAACATTCCAAGCAATTACTTTGTTTGGTACTGGTGATCCTAAGCAGATGGCCGGAGGTATCTCTCAAGCTCTTGTTACTACCATGTTAGGATTGATAGTAGCTGCACCACTTCTTGGTATGTATACATATCTCTCTGAAAAAACTGAATCAATCGTACAGATATTAGAAGAAAAGGCTTCTTACATCTTATCTAAGGATTAAAGTAAGTGTTTTTTGCTGATTTAATTTCTAGAGGTGGACCAGTATTATACTTATTGTTCCTACTAACTTTAATAATTTTTACAGTATTAGTGAATAAGTATTATTTTGTTTTTATAGATAAAAAATACTGGTATACAAATAAGCTTGATAAGTTCCATGCTTTATATCCACCAGAAAGCATTAAATTACATAACGTTGAAAAAACATTCTTATCAGAGTTTAAAAGAGATTCTATGTCAGGTGTAAAACTTCTTGATGGGCTCATAGGGATGTGTCCTATGATAGGTCTTTTAGGTACAGTTTATGGAATGATAGAAGTTTTTGAAGTTCTCTCTTTTCTTGGCACAGGTAATCCAAGAGCGATGTCATCTGGTGTTGCAAAGGCAACAATACCAACTATGGCAAGCATGGTAATTACCCTATTTGGCTTGTATTTTAGACAAGACCTAACTTACAGAATAAACAAAGCCACTGAACAAATGACATTATTAATTAAGCAAAAAGGATATTCACATTGAGAAGAAAAAATAGAAAAAAAGTAGAAGATTCAGGGCTGGATTTAACTCCAATGATGGATATTGTTTTCATTATGTTAATTTTCTTTATTGTCACCACTTCTTTTGTGAAAGAGACAGGCGTAGATATAAATAGACCAAATGCTGAAACTGCAGAAAGAGATGAAAAGGGTAATATCCTTGTTGCAATAACACAAAATAATGAAATTTGGATTGATAAAAGAAGAGTTGATCTGAAAGCTGTAAGAGCAAATATAGAGCGCTTAAAAATAGAATATCCTGAGGGCTCTGTTATTATTCAAGCTGATAAAGAATCAAGATCTGGTCTTCTGGTTGAAGCAATGGATCAAATTAGACTGGCTGGAGTTCAGAATATATCTATTGCTGCAAAGAATGACAATTAATACAAAATTACTTTTAAGATTTGGAATAGCTGTCCTAGCCACATCTACAATTTTTTTTGTTATTCAAACTTTAATATCACAAGCCTCTGAACTTAATAAAAAAAATAACAAACCTAATTTTGTTGAGTTTATTAGAATTAAACAGGACGATTCATTGCAAGAGAGAAAAAGAACTATTCCAGACAAACCACCCACACCAAAGCGTCCACCTCAGCCGCAGGTTGAGTTAGACGTATCAAAGCCCCCTCCAACAGCAAGTCTAGATTTTGATATGCCAGATTTTTCTTTACCAACTGACTTTTCTGGTGCCTTCATGGGTAATCTTGAGTCCATGGGTACAGGTACAAGCCAGTTAATACCAATTGTTAAGGTAGCACCAAGATGCCCAAGAGAAGCTCAGATATCGGGAATTAATGGGTCTGTATTGCTTTTATTAAATGTTAATTCCAATGGAAGAGTTAGCTCTGTTTCCATTAGATCTGCAAAACCTGCTAGAATTTTCAATGGTGAAGCTATAAAAGCTGTTAGAAGATGGCAATTTAAGCCTAAGACCATTGATGGAATTGCAGTAGATCAAAAGGGTGAATTATTAGTGGAGTTTAGCTGTAATGTATAAATATTTGTTTTCTTTTTTATTTTTACTTTTATTTATTGGGGATGCTTATTCAGCTGAAGATGCTATTAGCCAAAGAACTTATGAATACCTTAAAAGAATTAATGAGTTTATTGATGAAGAAAACTACGAAAGAGCTCAGAAAGACCTAGAAACATTTGAAAGATACTACCAGTCTGATCAAAGTTATGAAAGGGCTTTAATGCAGCAATTATATGGTAATTTTTATGCTATTCAAGGAATGTATAAAGAGGCTATTGAAAAGTATGAGAATGCCTTGAGATTCAAAAAAATGCCACTCATCACTGGTTTTCAAATAAGAAAAAACCTTTCTCAATGTTATTTTCAAACATCTGATTACAAAAATACAATTAGAGTCTTGGAAGATTACAAAGCTGTTGCTGAAAAAAGATATCAAATCTTCCCTCCGTTAAACAGCATCATGCTTGGCATATCATACTACCAAGAAGGAAAATTATTGCCAGCATATGAAAATATTGCTTTTGCTAACGCTAATTCAACTAAATATAAAGAGGACTGGCTTGGTTATGAGTTTGGTGTTGCAATTGAGCTTGAGAAATTTGAAGAAGCCAAAGATGTAGCCCAACTCTTAATTTTTATAAATCCTGACAAGAAAGAATATTGGAAACAATTAAGTGGTTTATATTACACACTTGAATCTGATGATGAGTCTCTAGCTGGTCTTGAACTTGCTTATGAAAGAAATACCCTTACAAAAGAAAAAGAATATATAGATTTATCAAAATATTATTTATATAAATCACTCCCTCAAAAGGCTGTGAAGGTTCTTGCATATGGAATGAACACAGGCATAGTTCCCAAATCTAAAGAAAATTATGATCTTTTAGCTGATTCTTATTTTCTTCTCAAAGATAGGTCTCAAGGAATTAACTATCTCATTAAATCTTTGGAAATTGATAACGATCCAGAAACAGCTTTTAAGATAGGAAGATTTGCTTTCGAAGAGGAGGATTGGTCATTAGCATACAAATACCTTTATAAAGCAAAATCATTAGATTATAAGAAAAACCCAGGAAGATTAGACCTTCTTATGGGTATATGTAAATATGAAACTAATGACTATAAACTTGCATCAGAGCTATTCAATAATGCACTGGAATTTGAGGGAACAAAAACCTCTGCTGAAGGATGGCTTGCCTATATTAAAGAGCTTCAAGCTTCGTAGCCTGAACTTTACAATCAACTAACTGTCATATATTTATGATTATTGAAACAAGGGATATAAAAAGATTCTTCACAATGGGTTCAAGTACTGTTGAAGCATTAAAAGGTATAAATTTTTCTGTTAAATCGGGTGAGTTCATAGCTATTATGGGGCCTTCAGGGTCTGGAAAGACTACATTAATGAATATTATCGGATGTCTTGATACACCATCATCTGGAGAGTACTTTCTTAATGGAAGTCTGGTAAATGATCTTGATGAAGATGAGCTTGCTTTAATAAGAAATAAAGAAATAGGTTTTGTATTTCAATCATTTCATCTTTTAGCAAAAAACTCTGCACTCGACAATGTTTTATTGCCTTTAAAGTATGCTGGCAAGGATCCGAAAGAGTCACATAAAAGAGCATTAGAGGTTTTAGATGCAGTTGGTCTTTCAGATCGAGTTAATCATGGACCATCTGAGCTATCAGGAGGACAACAACAAAGAGTTGCCATTGCTAGGGCTTTAGTAAATAAACCTAGTATCATTTTTGCTGATGAGCCAACTGGAAACCTTGATAGTAAAACGGAAGCAGATGTTATGAAGCTTTTCAAAGACCTGAATGATGCTGGACAAACAATAATTCTTATTACTCATGAGCAAGAAATTGCTGATAAATGCAAAAGAGTCATTAGTATAAGAGATGGCTTAATAGAATCTGATAAAATGAACTCAAACATCTGAGGATTTAATATGTTAAATAAAATTAAAAATAACAAAGGCGCAGCATTAGTATTGCTAGTTTTAATAGTTATTATTGTTATGAATTTTGGCTCAGAAAAAAATTTAAATGAAAGTGAATTAGATGAATCATTAGCAAGTTTTTATAAGAAAGAAGAAGTATCTCCAAAAAAACTATTTGTATCTATTGAAGCTTCTGGGTTGATAGAAGCTATCTCTTCTGTTGAGATTAAATCAAAAGCCTCTGGAGAGGTTCTTTTCTTGGGTGCTGAAGTTGGTGATTATGTTGAAAAAGGATTTATGTTATCGCAAATAGATCAAAGAACACCTAAAAATATTCTTGATCAATCTAAATCAGATCTTGAGGCAGCAAAGGTAAGACTTGAAAATGCTGAGGCGCAATTTGATAGGGGTAAAGAACTTCATGATAAGGGAAGTATTTCAGATAAAGATTATGAAGATATCCAAGAGAATTATGCACAAGCAAAATCAACTTTAGTAAGAACACAGGTCAGTTATGAAAATGCAAAAATAGCTCTAGATGATACTGTGGTTCGATCGCCAGTATCTGGGACTATTATTTCAAGACCTGTTGAAGTTGGCCAGGTGATCTCTTCACCAACATCTGCAGTGGGCGGCGGCACTATTTTAATGACAATGGCAGATTTATCTAAAGTAAGAGTAAGAGCACTAGTGGATGAGATTGACGTAGGTAAAGTTTCTATTGGTCAGAAAGTCTCAATTAAAGTTGCAGCTTATAGGGATAAAGAATTCTTTGGAACTGTCTCTAAAATAGAACCTAAAGCTAGAATTGAACAAAATGTTACAACTTTTCCTGTTCTAATAGATATTGATAATGATGAAAATCTTCTTTTACTTGGGATGAATACTGATGTGGTGATTGATATTTTGAATAAAGATGTTGCATTAAGCACACCATCAATGTCTTTAAGAACTAGGAAAGATATATATTCAGCTGCATCTATTATAAATATTCCAAAAGATAAGATTGATACATTTCTTGAGGATAAGATAGATGGTGAAAATTTTAATAAATTTATCGTCATCAAAGACTCAAACAAAGGACCATTATTAACATGGGTTGAGATAGGGGTATCTGATCTAGCAAATGTTGAAATTGTGAATGGTCTTAATCAGGGTGACGTTATTTATATTATGCCAAGTAAAAGCCTTTTTGATTACCAAAAAAGATTCAAAGAGCGGGTAAATGCTTCATTTAGTTTTGGTTAAAAATTAATGGAAAAGTATTTAAATTTTTTTAAGTCTTTTAGATCAAATATATCTTTATTTAATGATGCATTAAAATCTGCCTCCTCTTCAATCAGATCAAATAAAATAAGATCATTCTTAACTGCTTTAGCTATTATTATTGGTACTGCCGCTGTAATTTCTATTATTGGATTGGGTTCAAGTGCATCAAAGTCACTTGATGAGAGAATTGATGACCTTGGTGGAAGAACATTATATGTTGGACCAAGTCAAAGACGAAGCGGTGCGGTAACGCAGGGACTAAATCCATTAGTCCTCAAAGATGCTGAAGCGCTAGCAAAAGATATTGAGCATAGCTGGAAGATATCACCAACTATGACTGGTAATAGACAAATAAAATATAACTCAGCAAATATAAGTGGAAGGGTGGGTGGCTATCTGCCAATACATTTTAATGTTAGAGGATATGATCTAGAGTTTGGCCGTCTTTTTAATGAGGAAGATAACCTAGCAAGAAAAAAGGTTGTTGTTGTTGGCTCAAAGATACCTCAAGAGCTTAGAACAAGCGCTGCAGCACTATTGAATAAAGATATAACTATTGGCGGAGTTTCATACAAAGTTATAGGTGTGTTAAAAGAGGAAGGTTCTACAGGATGGCAGAATCCTGATGAAGAATTATATGTTCCAATTCTTACAGCTGCACAAAGAATTTTTGGTCGAGTGAGGGTTGACTCTATCAATGTAGGCGTTGCAAATGACGCTAATATTGAACAAGTTATGATGTCTATTGAACGTATACTAAGACAACAGCATGACATAGGTCCTGGTCAAGATAATGATTTTAGAATTGCAGATTATAGTCAGTTTTCTGATTTGAGAAGAGATGCAACAAATATTTTTACTTTTCTAATAGCTGGTATTGCTGCAATCAGTCTAGTTGTGGGTGGTATAGGAGTTATGAATATAATGCTTGTATCTGTAACAGAACGCACTAGAGAAATAGGTCTTCGTAAGGCACTTGGAGCCTCTAAAAGCATAATAATGCTTCAATTTATTGTTGAGGCTATCTTATTGTGTGGTATCGGAGGAATTATAGGTGTTCTTATAGGCGTCTTCTTGTTACTTGGGCTAACTTCTCTTTTTGATTGGCCATTTGAAATGCCGTTTATTGCAATAATTGGTTCTATATCTTTTTCAGCGCTTGTTGGCTTATTTTTTGGAATATGGCCTGCAAATAAAGCAGCTAAGCTAGATCCTGTTATTGCTCTTAGGTATGAATAAGCTGAAAGTTGTTCAACTATTACCAGAGCTAAATATTGG
>Ga0315331_10001003_pt1 | contig 20857 bp, 22 predicted proteins | sample M160m34915metaG_FD_203456 | JGI IMG/M metagenome (GOLD analysis project Ga0315331, IMG submission 203456) | Ammonia-oxidizing marine archaeal communities from Monterey Bay, California, United States - M1 60m 34915 | ecosystem: Environmental > Aquatic > Marine > Intertidal zone | place: USA...
GTGGTCAGGATCGACACGCAGCATTCTTTCAGCGGTTTTTGTAGCGGTGATATCGGTGCGTCACGATGGATGGTCCATTCGTAGGTTGGAAATCCGAGTGAACGGTATTTCTCATTGAGACGATCGACGTATTTTACCGGTCTCATGTGGGGCGCCCCTAACAGGGTGAGTATATTCAATACAGAGGTGTCACTCGGCGCAGGCAAGTAACTGAGCTTGTATTGCCGCCACTGCATGTCCAAAGCAAAAGGCAGATTAGTCCGCGGCGGAGAGAGGGTTCTGCGGCAGTGAAATGGTGGTGCCGAATTTCTTTGTGCGCCACGTCATGTCGTGGTTGATGAAACTGGTGGGTTCGATGAACTCGTGGCGAACGTCGCTGCCGTCGAATGTCCATTTCAGATAACCAACCCGCCGGACACACCCATCGTTTTTAAGGCTCGGCGTGATAAAGGCCGTTGTCGGACACCAAATAAGATCGAGACCCTCGGCGCTCGTGTAACGGTAGCGGTGCAAATGGCCGGAGGCGACGAAGCGGACCTTATGGGCGGACAAAAGCTTGAGCAACCGCGCGCGTGGTTCCGGCAGAATGGCCCATTTGCTCATGTCTTCGTCCGGTGTTTTTTGATAGAGTGGCTTGTGACTAAAGAGACCGGTTGTCCGTCCGTTTGAATTGGCGAGGGCGTCCTCGAGAAATTCCCATTGTCGATGTTCTGCGCCGAGATTACTGCCCAATAATTCACTATTGATACCGATGAGCCGCCAGTCCCCGATGTCCTTAATAAAACGGTCATCGCCGAAATAACTCTTCCACGTATTCAAGCGGGCATCATTGACGGGTTGCTTTAAGCGTGGATTATCGCCGGGCTCGCCCACATCGTGATTGCCAGGAATGGTGAGGTAGGGAAGGCCCAGCCGTTCGGCTTCTTGATATGCATATTGAATATCACCCTCAACGTCGGGGCCATTGAAGGAAAAATCCCCGGTGTTGATGACAAGGTCTGGCCGAAGCGCCTGCATCTCGCTGACGAAAGTTTGCCAATTGTCATCGAAATAAGCATGGGTCGGACTCAAATGCGTGTCCGATACTTGAACAATGACATGGGTCATCGTCTACGGGGCCCGACGGCTTGTGGCATGTTAATTCCCCGGCTGCTGTTATGTGGATCGTGCAGTGTTGCGAGACACTGCCGCAAAAAAAACAGGAAAACAAATCATTGGACTGGTTATTGCTAAAGTTCAACTAACTCTTACAAACTTAATGCTCGATAGACACTCGCCCGTCCTATCTCCCGTATCCCTATTTCCTCCCCAATTTCTCAAACTCTATTTAACTTAGCTACAAGGTACAGGATGATTTGTTACCCATTTCTTAAATTTATCGGGAAGCGCCTTTTTATGCGCAGGTATTTAATATCTCTCTGTTTTGCAACAAAATATTCCCCATTACCCACATGCCATTGGTCCATCAAATATTCTGGTGACCCTTGTGTTTTTCTGGGAAGTGCAGGGGTGTAAGCTGGTTCACAAGAGCCCCAATCCGTTAGGTGGATTAACCTAAATAAAAAAGCCGCCGCAGCTTCCGCCGGATGGCAATTGGACTGGTTGCCTCTATACGGCGGGCTAGTTTCAGCATCAGATGAAATTCATTGGGAAGACTGAATATGACCGCGCCGCTCCTCTTTACGCCGATGACGATCCGAGATGTGGAAATGAAGAACCGCGTTGTAGTGGCACCGATGCACCAATATGCCGCCGAAAAAGGATTTCCGACCGATTGGCATCTAATGAATATCGGCCGGTTCGCTGCCGGGGGGGCCGGTTTGGTTTTCGTTGAATCAACGAAAGTCGATCGCCGCGGATGCGGTACCGTCGGCGATACTGGGATTTGGGACGATAAGTTTATCCCGCATTTCAAACGATTGGCGGATTTCATTCGAGCGCACAACTCGGTCCCGGCGATCCAATTGGGACATTCCGGGCGCAAGGCACGGCGGTTCCGTCCCTGGGAGGGCGGGGCACCCCTGACTGAAGCGCCGGAAGGTTGCGACGATTGGGAAGCCTGGGAGCTGGTCGCGCCGAGCGGCTTGCCCGGCGGCAGGAACGATCCTGATCCCCGCGCCTTGACCAATGCGGAAGTCAAAGACCTGGTGCAGATGTGGGGTGACGCTGCGCGGCGGGTCGATGAGGCCGGGTTTGATGTCCTCGAAATTCACTCCGCCCATGGATATCTGATCCACCAATTCCTCTCTCCGCACGCCAATGTCCGCAATGACGAGTATGGCGGCTCTGAAATCAACCGGATGCGCTTCGCCATGGAAGTGACCGAGGCCGTGCGCGCCAATTGGCCCGACGGTAAGCCACTCTTCATGCGTCTTTCCGTGGAAGACAATGCGGGCTGGGGTCCGGATGAGAGCGTGGCCTTGGCGAAGCTTGTTGGCCCCATGGGGGTCGATGTGATCGATTGCAGCTCCGGCGGTATGATGGGCAGCCCCGTCGTCGGTGCGGATATGCGGCCGGGATATAATTACCAAGTTCCTTATGCGGAGAAGCTCAAAGCGGAAAGCGGCGTTATGAGCATGGCTGTAGGCATGATCGTCCATGCGGATCAGGCCGAGGAGATTTTACAGAAGAGGCAGGCGGACTTAGTCGCCCTGGCGCGGGAAATTCTATACAACCCGAATTGGCCGATGGATGCGGCGCGCAAACTGGGCGTGGAACGGGACTTCGAAAGCGTGCCGCCACAACAATCCTATTGGCTCTCCAAGCGCGCCAGTTCGATCCAAGACATGATGCCGTCTACTTATCAGGTCGGGATTGACGGGAAGGGATAGCGACCATCTCCCGCAAGCGGGGGAAGGTTGGGGTGAGGGCACTTTACCGCGGAACTACGTAGCCAACGTCTTCCCGGTCCCATGTGTCTGATGTGATGCCGGCGTCGCGCAATCCTTGCTTTTGCAACTTGCCTGTTGGTGTCTTGTCCAACGCGTCGACATATTCGATATAGCGGGGAACCGCGTAACGCGGCATGCGCTCGACACACCAATCGAGAATTGACGTCGGTTCCACATCATTGCCGACGGAAACGACACAGGCCTTTACCTCTTCCTCGCCGCCCGCATCCGCATCGCGCACGCCGATGACGCAGCTTTCGGCGACTTCCGGGTGATTGTTGATGACTTGTTCGACTTCGAAGGCCGAGATGTTTTCGCCGCGCCGCCGGATGCAATCCTTGATGCGATCGATGAAGAAGAGCCGCCCCTCCTCGTCGAAACGGCCGGCGTCGCCGGTGTGGAACCATAGGTTCCGCCAAGCTTCAATCGTGCGCTCCGGCATATTATAATATCCCTGCATGAAGCAGGCGGGTTGGGTCGGTCGAACAACGATTTCGCCGACCTCGCCTTTTGGCATTTCCTCGTCAGTATTGGCGTCGACGATCTTTACTTCGAAGAAGTCGTCATCGATATGTCCGGCACAGCCCGCCATGATCGGGTCTTCGAGTCTGCCGTAAGCGGGTATATTGCACTCGGTCATGCCGTAAGCCTGCACCAGACGCAGGCCAAAACGTTCCTCGAATGGGGCTCCCCAATCTTCGCCAATCGGGACAGCGACCATGGAACGTAGATTGTGATCCTTGTCGTGGGGGCTCGGCGGTTGCCGAAAGATGAACTCCGGAATCACGCCGAGGCCATACGTTAAAGTTGCTTTGCAGGCGCGAATTTCATCGAGCCATGTGGTGGCGGAGAATCGGTGGATCACATGCGCGCTCGATCCATAGACCAGACAAGACGTAAGCTGCAACATCAGGCCCATCGCGTGGAAGAACGGCATGCAGATGAACATGCAATCTTCGGGTGTCATCTTCAGCGCCCGTCCCGCTCCGAAGCCGAATAGAATGCTGTGCGCATGAGGCATCAGAGTGCCTTTGGAGGGGCCTGTCGTGCCGGACGTGAACATGATCATGCAAATGTCGTGGGCCTCGGCCTCGACGACGTCTTCGGGCCGCGCTTGCGTCCGCAGCAGATCGGCGAATGTAATAGCTCGGCTGCCCGTCAACGGTTCGCCGTTCCCCTCGATTGAGATGGTGGCCTCGATATTTAGTCCGTCGATGGAGATGGTGTCGAAAGCGGGTCGCAGTTCATCGCCGACGAAGGCAGCGCAAGGTTCTATATTGCGGATTTGATGCTCTAGAAAAGCGCCTTTTAATTCGGTGTTGATAGGTACGAAGATCGCCCCGCGTTTGTGGACAGCGACCATGGCTAGGAGAAACGCTTTGCTATTGTACATCATGCCGACGACTCGGTCGCCGCGATCGACCCCTAGACCGGCAAGCGCGGACGCTAACGCATTCGTCGCTGTCTCAAACTCGGCGAAGGTCAGGATATCGCCGTTGGAAAAGGTGCAGAATATTCGGTCGCCGTACTGTTCCGCCCGGCGGCGCACGAATTCCAAATAAGTCCAGGATTGACGAGGGATATCTATCATTGCCGCTAACTCTCCCTAGATGATGCCCGCTTCCAACCCGGCGGCCATCGCCATGCCAAGCTCCTCGCAAGGCTCAATAAACGCGTCCTGCCAATCGCCCCGCATGATCAAGGGCTCTTGTACCGCTTTCCAGCGAAGGCCTGTTACGATGGTCTCCACCCCGCGGCGCGTGCCGGTGCCGTCATGCCCTGCACGTATATAAAGAGCATAGGGCGTCCCCTGCTTGGCTTCGAGGCAAGGGTAGTAAATTCGGTCGAAGAAATCCTTCAACGCGCCGCTCATGTACCCGAGGTTTTCGGTTGTCCCGAGAATAATGCCGTGGGCCGCCATCACATCATCGGCGTCGGTATCGAAGGGGCTTTTCGCAATAATATCCACGCCCGCAATATCGAGGTTGGTGGCACCGCACACCACTGCCTCCATCAACCGAGCGGTATTCGGTGAGGGCGCATGGGCGACGATGAGAAGTCTTTTGTCCAACATAGCTGACGCGTATGGTCGGCGAACATTTCCGCAAACGCAAGCGGCGCGCTTCAATAAGGAATTTATCTGTCGATGAAGAATAATTCGGTCTTTACCCTCGCCTTTCTTTATATCGTTTTAGGTTGTTTTGGTGTTTCGGCGGAACCGGTTCGTTTCGTCGTCGTTGGTGACTTACCGTATAGCGAAGATCAAGCGCGTGTGCTTGAGAGCGAAATCCGACCGGCGATCGCGGCCGGGAATTTCCCTTTTGCCATTCATCTCGGTGACTTCAAGGCCGGGGGTGCTGATTGCACTGAGACCGGGCTCATTACCGCCCACGACCGGATCATGACCTTGATACCAGGGCGGGTCTTTTATACGCCGGGCGACAACGATTGGACGGATTGCGACCGCGACAAGCTGAGCAATCCGATATCGGAAATGAAGCGGCTCACGCGATTGCGGGAAGTATTCTATGCCGAACTGGTACCTGTGTCCGATGCGTGGCGATATAGGAGGCAGTCCGGGTATCCGGAGAATGCGACTTGGCTTCACGACGGCATTCAATTCGCGACTCTCCATGTCGTCGGCACGAATAATGGGCGTCGGGAAATAGAGCTAGACGACAAATCGAAGGCACTCGATGCGGTTGATGCGCGCGATGCGGCCAACTCGAAATGGCTGCAGGCGGCTTTTGCAGCGGCATCTAAACCAGATGTAAAGGTGTTGGTCATCGCCATGCAGGCTGACATCAGCCGGGTAAACTGGACGCGTGACTGCAGCCGTAAGTATCGTTCTAAATGCGATGGGTTTGGAGCCTTGCGCGATAACCTGATGTCGCAGAGTGCGGCACTGAGGAAACCGGTTCTCCTCGTTCATGGCGATACCGGGCGATTATGCATCGACCGCGCATTCGGTGGTGAGCGGGCACCAAATCTTTGGCGTTTGAACTCTGCCGGGGATTGGGTCGTCGATGCAGTCGTCGTCGAGGTGGATGCCGCGTCTGCGAAAAAACCGTTCGGCTTTCGACGACTCTTGAAGGGAGCGGTGTTGCAGGCGGCTTGTTAGATCGTTTTTGTGGAGAGTGGAATTCATGCCGATATTGGTGACGGGTGGTACCGGTCTGATCGGATTGGAAGTGGTGGCACAACTGCTGAGGCGGGGCGAGCAGGTTATCGTTCTGTCGCGGGGCAAGCGGGAAATCGATGGGGCCAGCGTCGTCCAAGGAGACATTCGCGAAAGAGGCGCTGTCGAGGAAATAGTGCGTGAATGCGGTGTCGACCAGATCATTCATCTGGCGGCATTTCTTAGCGAAGATTGCGAACGCGAGCCCGGCATCGCCACGGAGGTCAATGTGAACGGGACGTTAAATTTGCTCCAGGCAGCGGTGGCGTGCGGGGTTCGCTGTTTTGTCTTTGCCAGTAGCATCGCGCTTTATGGACCCGGTAACATCGTCTTTGCAGAGGATACACCGCCCATCAGTCCTGTCTCATTGTATGGCCAGACGAAACAACTTGGCGAAGCACTCTGCGCGCGCTTCTGTGCGTTGCATGGGCTCGATTACGTGGCGCTGCGTTACGGGGGTGTCTTTGGGCCTGGGGGAGAGATTCGCGGCAGTGGGATGTCCGGCCTGCGGCACCTCCTGAAACAAACCATGTGGGGTCAAAACGTGACGCTCGACGGTGCGAGCGGCGATGAGTGCTTTCAATACATATACGTGCAAGACGCGGCGGAGGCGACGATACGGGCGCTGGATAAGCAGGGTTTGGCGCATCGGGCATATAATATCGCGGGATTGTTGGAGAATTATGTCAGCTTGAAGGAGTTCCACGAGGCGATCTGCCGAGTTGTTCCGGAGGCGGGGTCAGTTGAGTTTACCGGCGCATCCCACAGTGGGTTGCGGGTATCCATCGATCGTATCCGCGACGATATTGGGTTCGAGCCGCGGTTGTCTGTGGAAGAGGGGCTACGCGACGAATATGCGCGAGGGCGCGTGTAACGCTAATCACGTGGATTTGGTGCGGGCGGGCATTATCTCTATCGGAAAGATGGATTTTGACCGGCAGGAGACGAGAAGTGGCGACTAATTTCCAGTTTGGGATCGCGTTACGGACCCAATATCCGATGGACGCGGATGTCAGCGATAAATTCGCGGACTTAATGGAATTGGTGCGACTTGCGGATGCGTTGGGCTACGACTCGCTTACCAAGACATCCCATTATAGCACCGCGCCCTATCAGGCGTTCCAGCAGTTCCCGATCCTAGCGCGGCTCTCGGCGGAAGCACCGAACATGCGGCTCAATGCGGGGATTATCCTCCTGTCGATGCATAAGCCACTCGACATCGCGGAGCAGCTGGCGACGATCGACGTCATGTGTGGCGGCAAACTCATCGTCGGCGCTGCGCTGGGCTATCGAGAGGTTGAACTCAAGGCGTTCGGGACGAATCGTAAGGAGCGGGTCAAACGATTTGAGGAAAACCTGATCGCCCTCAAGCGTCTGTGGACGGAGGACGCGGTTGACATGGTCGGCTCACATTTTGAATTGGATGGAGCGACTTGTCTCCCGAAACCGCTGCAAAGGCCCCATCCGCCGATCTGGATTGGCGCCAACGCGGACCCGGCCATTGAACGAGCAGCCCATATGGGTGATTGCTGGTACATCAATCCGCATAACGCGATCTCGACCGTGATCCGGCAGATGGATGTGTACAAACGAGCTCTTGATACGGCGGGAAAGCCGTTTCCGGACGAACTCCCGATGCGGCGCGAAGTATTCGTCGCGCCCACAAAGGGGGAGGCCTTGCGGCTCTGTGGGCCTTATCTCGCGGGCAAATACGAGAACTATACCGATTGGGGCCAAAGCGACGAATTGCCCGATGACGACTCCAAGCTCGACCAAGACTTCGGTGACTTGATTGGTGACCGCTTCCTATTGGGCTCTCCCGACGAGGTCGCGGAGCAGATTATCGATCTGCACCGGCAAGTCGGGACCAATCATCTGATCATGAGCATGGACTGGGCAGGCATGCCGAAAGAGGCGACGTTGGATTGCATGCGGCTCTTCGCCGAAGAAGTTGCGCCGAAAGTCCGCAGCGGTCTCTGACAGGAACGACTACGCCGCTTCAGTCTTCTCTCTTGTCTCGGTGCGGCGCTCTTTGATCGCGGTCATCTTTCCGCAGTATTCACCTTTCTTATAGAGCCGGACGTCTTCCGTCAGATTGGCTTCTTCGTATAAGAACCAAAGGTGGATTCCAGTTGAGCAAAGCAAACTAAGCATTTGACAATTCCCCGCATAATCGCCCCGGTGAGAAAAATTCCGACATTAATATTTTCAATAAAAATTAGGATTTAATGAGATTTAAGAGAAACTTCTTCTCAACCGTACCATATATTGTGTCTCGTTATACGAGTATGCCTACAACGCAGGATCAACCGAATGCCATCTTTGCCATGGTGTCGAGACGTTGGTGGACGTCATCTATGTTCTTCATTGGCACCAGATGGATGACTTGCTCAACTCCAAGGTCTTCGTACTGCGGGAATAGATCTGCTTTCGGTGCGATATTCGGCAACGTGTAAACTTTAATGTCTGACCGTTTGCGGTCATGTTCGGCGAGTAAGTTATCCAATAACGCTAATTTCTCCGGCAAATCTTTTGGCATCATACTGGCGCCCATCCAGCCTTGCCCCTGCGTCGCGACGCGCCGCAATGCGGGTTTGCTCTCGCCACCGAAGAAAATTGGAGGATGTGGTGTTTGCACCGGCTTCGGGTTCTGAGTGCATTCGGGCAAGTTATAAAATTCCCCCTGATAGCTTGGCGTCTCCATCGTCCAGAGCGCCTGCATGACACGGATATAATCGCTCGTGCGCGCGCCACGGCGTTCAAACGGGACCTGCAGGGCGTCGAACTCCTCTTTTAGCCAACCGGCGCCGACGCCAAAATCGACACGCCCGCCCGAGAGAAAGTCGACATCCGTGATTTGTTTCGCGGTGTAGACCGGATTGCGCTGCGGTACGAGGCAAATACTGGAGCCGAGGCGCACGCGGTTTGTATTGGCGGCAACGTATGAAAGGACCGTCCAAGGCTCCATCATGCCGTGATCGAAACCCAATAGCTTGCCATGATCCGCATAGGGATATTGAGATTTGTACTGATCGAAAAAGATGACGTGCTCCGGCGCCCAGATGGACGCAAAGCCGCGTTCTTCGATGGCCCTTGCGGTTCCCGCGATCAGGTCGGGCGGTGTGATGGCTGAGCACGGCATGACGATTCCAACATCCATGTGTCTTCTCTCTCCAATATGCGGTTGCCGAATGAATAATAGATCGCAGCACCATCCTGGCGATCAAGCGGAACGAATCATCTGAAGGTTTTGATATGAACCATGGAGGGTGGAATGGTTGTTACAAAGATTGGCGAGGACATCCGAGTGTCGAAAATCTATCGCGGAAAAAGAACGCTCAAAGGGACCGAAGTGACGGTTGACGGGATGCCGTTGGACCCACGGGTAGATTTACGCGCGATGTCGGAAGTCGGTTTCGAATGGGGTATAACGGCGCCGGACCTATGCAGTTAGCGTCGGCGATATTGGCCGATCATCACGTCGACAATGACGGAGTCGCCTTAAAAGCAGCTCGCCAGTCATGAGTTATTGATTATCGATGAACTCGGCTTCGTGCCGCTTTTCAAGACCGGTGCGGAACTCCGCTTCGAGCTAATCAGTCAGCGCTACGAGCGTGGCGCCACCATCATCACCTCGAACCTGCCGTTCGACGAATGGACGGGCACCTTTGGTGAGGAACGCCTGACCGGCGCGCTCTTGGATAGGCTCACCCATCACGTCCAAATACTCGAGATGAACGGACAATCCTACCGCTTGGCTCAGAGCCGCTCTATACGCAAACGCTGGCCTCAACAATCACCGCAAGATATGACCAGGGCGCTGGTCATATCATCACACTACTGGTGGCGTTTTACGCCAACATACTGGACGGTTTTTAAACCGATATTCACAGGGTATTTTCACCCGCGTCGAGGACGAAAATTTCAGGTTCCTCGACCTTCACCATGGCACACTTTGCCATCGCCTCTTCTTGAGACGCCAGATGATTCTTGACCATAAATGCCGTGCCGCCGGCGGCAAGTAATGCCAGGAAGATCAATGCTATCATCACGAGCCGCACATACGCGCGCCTGTCAGGTCAATAACTTCAACGTTGGAATGTAACCGATTAAATAATAATAATCTAAAAGGACAGCTATTACCGATCCTAAACAACGAAGCGGTTTAACTGAAAGTCTAAAATTTATATTGTAACGGGTGGCTGAAAATCAGCATTGAGTAATTCATTTCCGGTTTGTTTGACGTAAACTTGATGTTTCAGCTGGAACGATACCCTTTCGTTAAATTCCACGTTTTGGAGCAAAAGTGGTCGACCCGGCACAATCTAAGCACCGTATTCATGTCAATCTGGCATGAAAGCGCCATCAATATCGAATCGAAGAAAGGATTCTTACATGACGAATGTCGGATTTGTTGGGGTCGGTCTTATGGGGCACGGCATGGCCGCCAATTTGATGGCCAAGGGGCATGATCTTTCGGTTATCGGTCATCGCAACCGCGCACCGATTGAGGATTTAGTCGCCAAAGGCGCCAGCGAAGTAGAAAGCTACGAAGCCTTGGCGCATGCGGGCGATGTTATATTCCTGTGCCTCAGCGATTCCGATGTGGTGGAGAGCGTGATAGGCGACCTGAAACCTCATTTGCGCGTCGGGCAATGCATCGTTGACGCGACGACGTCCAATCCGGTCTCAACCCAGCGCCTTTGCGAGGAGCTGCGCGAATTGGGTGTCGCCTTGGTCGATGCGCCCATTACCGCCAATCCGGCGGCGGCCGAACTTGGCAAATTGACCAGCCTCGTCGGTGCTTCGGATGATGTATTTCGCCGGGTGGAGCCGTTGATTGCGGCTTATAGCACGACGGTGATCCACTTCGGGCAGACCGGCATGGGGCATACGGCCAAACTGATGAATAATTTCGTGACCCAATCTACGAGCCAATTACTAGCCTTGTCTTATAGCGTAGCACGTCAAGCTGGGGTCGATTGGAAGAAGCTACACCAAGCTATGTCTGGCGGTGCGGCGAAGTCGGGCACGTTCGAGAAGATGGTCACTCCAGCCATCGATGGAGACTACAGGGGGCATGAGTTTTCACTCGCCAATTCCTGGAAGGATATCCGTTACTTCGCCGCGTTCGCGGCGAGCCTCGGCCGGAAATCTCTACTAGTCGATGGAGTGGAGCAATCGCTCGAACGCATTAATGACGCTGGTTTGGGGGACAAGTTTGTCAGCGAACTGCTTGATCCGAAGGTGGATGCGAAACTGCGAGGTTAATTCCGCTGCTACTCAAAGAAGTGGCAATCTCTGTCGTTATCCACTCGCGTTGACGCGAATGTTACTCTGGCCAAGATACAAATTGTAGTATTTTGAGAGTGATGGAATCGAATAATTAAGACGATTCAGGTTTTCTTTCGAATGTAGTTACGAGATGATCCCCCTAGATTATATTTTTAGTCCGTCAAAGAAGTGCTGGATAAGGATTCTTAAATCATCTTCCTCGACGGCGTGGGTCGCATTCTTAGGCGACATCCATACGCGCTGCCGGGCGTGTTCTTCCGGCCATGTTTCGAGAACGTCAGTCACATTCATTGCGAAGACTTCTACCTGAAAGGTCCGAGTGTTCTCATCGCTTTTCTTGAAATAGCGATAATAGCCGATCCGGTTCGGCGAGAGGCGACCGGCCACCCCGGCTTCCTCGAAAGCTTCCTTTTCCGCGGATTGCCGGGCAGTCAGGTCCCCTGCAATATGGCCTTTCGGAAAGATCCAGCGCCCGGAGCCCAATGAAGTGACCAGCAAGACCTCAATATTCTTCCGCCGCTGCCGATAAGGGATGACCGCTGATTGGGTTATATGTTTGTGTTTATTGGGCATTCGTTGTCGGGTATGGATGAAAATAAGAATACCGGCGAATGACGGCATCAATGTTATATCGTCAGCTTGCCATTTTCCGCCGTTCGGTGAATTTCTTTGCGTGTGGCAAGACCTCGTCGATGAGGCGTCGTGATTGGGTCATCATCCCTTCGTCACCCTCGCCCATCGGCCGTAGAATGAATTTCGAGATGCCATGTGGCACGTAACTCCAGATCATTTCCAGGATATCTTCCGCGTCGCCGACGGCCATACCGGTCTTCGGATCTCGGCCCGTTCGCTTCTCGAAAGCAGCGGCGGTCTCCTGCACGATGGGATCGTCCCAAGAACCGAAATGAACACCAAACCCCATACCCATGTGATCAGGGTCCATATGTTTCCCCTGATCTTTGGCATATTGCAGGATGTCGGCGACAACTTTGCCGGCTTCCTCAGGTGTCTGGAAGGAAGCCTGCCAACCGGTGCCGTAGTCGACGGTCCGTTCGACGGCGGCGCGCGCGCTGCCGCCGATCCAGCAAGGTAGGGGTGTCTGCTTGGGGCGTGGCGAAATTGTTGCCTCTGTATATTGGAAATGCTTGCCCTCAAACGTGACTTTCTCTTCCGACCACAACCTCGTCATTATCTCCAAGGCTTCGTTCATGCGTTGGCCCCTGGCCTTGGTGTCGCGGCCACTGGCGATCCAGTCACGCGACCGATTACTGCCCAGGCCAAAGGCGGGCAACAGACGACCGTTGGAGAGATAATCGATTGTTGCGCATTCCTTTGCGGTAATCAGCGGATCGCGAATTCCCAGCGACGCGACATTCATGCCGAATTTTATCTTCTTGGTCGCTCCCGCTAAGGCGGCCATCGAGGTCATGCATTCGAGGAAAGGTTCGCGCGAGACCAATCGATCCGTTTGCCAGATGGAATCGACACCCTCGTCGTCGCACATATGCACCCAGTCCCAATAGCCTTCAGCGGATGAGAATGTGTAATTAGAGAGACCGAGTCCGATACCTACTGTCATGACAATCTCCAATGTCGGGCGTCGGCGTGCGTGCCAACGGATGTGAATCTTATTCGGCGGCGCTCGGCACGTCGAGACCGGGTCGCACCAGCGTATCGCGGCCTTCGTTCCGGCCGTTCCGACGAAGCGGCGTCTCTATGATTGGCTCCACCGCAGGCGCGTTGAAGGACTGGGTGCGGCGTTCTTCCGGCGCATCGCCGTAAAGCGTCGTCCGCTGGCGTGGTGTCCGGTTCGAAGCTTTGATAACTGCTTCCAGTTCTTCCGGCGGCATCTCTTGGCCGTGCGCGGCACCTGCCGAACGGGTGATGGTTTCGTTCATCAAGGTGCCGCCGACATCGTTACATCCGGCGGAAAGCGATGCGGCTATACCCTCGGCACCAAGCTTAACCCAGGAGGCTTGTATATTGGTGAAATGCGGATGAAGCGCGATGCGTGAAACCGCATGCATCAGAACCGATTCCCGCCAGGTTGGGCCGCGCCGTGCCATGCCTTTTAGATAGATCGGCGCTTCCATGTGGACGAAGGGCAGGGGGACCAGTTCACTGAATCCACCGGTGCGTTTTTGCAAATCCCGCAAGCGCAAGAGATGGCGCGCCCAATTCACCGGTCGTTCGATATGGCCAAACATGATGGTCGCGGTACTGCGAAGTCCGAGGCCGTGCGCAGTCTCCATCACTTCCAGCCATTGGTCGGTATTGATCTTGTCGGGACACAGCGTCGCCCGGACTTCGTCATCGAGGATTTCCGCCGCCGTGCCGGGCAGGGTGCCGAGTCCTTCATCACGCAGCATGCCGAGATAGGTATCGAGCGGCAGGCCAAGCGTCTTTGCCCCCTGGAAGACTTCCAATGGCGTGAAGGCGTGGACGTGAAGATCGGGCAGCGCAGTTTTTAGCGCGCGCAATATCTCGATATAGGTCTGACCCGTGTAGTCGGGGTGAATGCCGCCTTGCAGGCACACTTCGGTGGCACCCCGGTACCATGCTTCCCTGGCGCGGCGGATAATCTCATCCATCGCCAGATCGTATGGTTTGCCGCGCAAGGCTTCGTGCGTCTTTCCCTTGGAGAAAGCGCAGAACTTACAGCCGAAATAGCAGACGTTCGTGTAATTGATGTTCCGGTTGACCACGTAGCTGACGGTATCGCCGTTAATCTGACGACGCAGGGTGTCTGCGGTTTCGGTGACAGCGTCAACCTCGCCTGCGCGCGCTGCGAACAAGCGGACGATCTCGCCTTCGGAAAGGTCGTCGCCGTCGGAGGCGCGCTTTAGGATAGCTTCGAGCTCGAGACTTTTCGTCAGTTCCGGCAGGAGCATCGGGACCGGTAACGGGTTGCCGTCTCCCATCCCTGGCGACCAACCGTCGGTGCGAGCCAATCCGTCCGCATCAACGCGGCGCAATACATTTGTCCGGAAAGCCGGATCCAACCATGTTTCCCCGTCAAAGATGTACTCGGGATAAACGGCCAAACGCTCGGTAAGGATTTTGTCTTGCCGAGCGGTCGCCTGAGCCAGCGTCGCGAGATGCGGCCACGGGGCTTCCGGGTTGACGTGATCTGGTGTCACCGGCGAGACGCCGCCCCAGTCGTTGATACCGGCTGGGATGAGATCAGCGGCGTTTTCACCGCTCAAATTCGGTGGTGCTTGGATCGACATCGCGGGGCCGAACAAAAGCCGCGCCGCCGCGATGGTCCACTGCAAATCTTCGAGCGAGGGTTCCGGGGCATCGAACATTAAGGTGTCCGGTTTCGCGCGGAAATTCTGGATAATGATTTCCTGGATATGACCGAACTCATCGTTTAGGTCGCGGAGCGCCAATAAGGCTTCGATCCGCTCTAACCGCGTCTCGCCGATGCCGATCAAGATGCCGCTGGTGAAGGGGGCCTTTTGCCGGCCGGCCTCCGCCATCGAAGCGATCCGAACTTCCGGCGCTTTGTCGGGTGACCCGTGATGGCAGTGTCCCTTTTCTAGAAGGCGCGCCGACGCGCTCTCTAGCATCATGCCCATGCTGGCTGAAACTTCCCGCAGGGCGGCGAAATCCTCAGCGTTCAAGACACCTGGATTGAGATGGGGAAGTAGGCCGGTCTCCTCAAAGACCAGTAGAGCCATTTCGCGGAGGTAGGATATCGTCGTCTCGTGGCCGAGTTCGGCCAAGGCGTCGCGGGCAGCCTGATAGCGCAATTCTGGCTTATCGCCGAGGGTAAACAGTGCTTCCTTGCATCCGGCGGCGGCCCCTTCGCGTGCGATGGCCAATACCTGTTCTGGCGAGAGAAACGCCTCTTCCAGATTGCGCGGTGGTTGTGCGAAGGTGCAATAATGGCAGACATCCCGGCACAGTTTCGTAAGTGGAATGAATACCTTCCGGGAATAAGTGATCGTCCGGCCAAAATGCTGGTCGCGCAATCCTGACGCTTGCGCCATCATATCGGCGAGGTCGGTCCGCTCGGCCAAAGAATGCGCCGCGTCCGCATCGAGACGATCAGTGTTCTGCAATTGGGAAATGGTCACGCTAATCTTCGCTGCCTGTGGCTCGCCTATACATTCTCCGCCAACAGTCGCCCGCGGATCCCGCTCAAGTCAAGGAATGTGTGGGTTTCACTCGTCCCGTCAACGGCGCAAAACGCGATGAGATCATCCGGGGTATCGATGTCGAATGAGATACCGGAACCGGTCACGATCTCCACCGTGGCGCCTGACGCCTCGGCGATGGATTTATGGCGCTCAAAACTGCCGATACCGAAGGCGGTATCCATAAGCCGTGGCGGTGCGATCATCAGGCCGTTGGTGCCGTCGCCGTCGCGCGCCGCCGCAAGGCGTACCGTCGGCTCTGTGGTTGGTGCCGCAAGCGCGTTGATCTCGCTGGCGGATGTCAGCGGGACGTCACCCGGTAGAATAAGCAGAGAATCGAAATCGACGAGCGCGGGTCGCGTGAGCGCGAAGGCGACGGCCTCGTTGTAGCCGGTGTTGTTGGCTTCCTCGATGACATCGACGCCGAAATCAAGATAAGCCCGGTCCTGCGCTATGATGCTAACGTGCTCAATATGCGGGGTGGCGTCTAGAGCCGCCAATACATCCCGGAGCATTGCATTTACCAGACCCATTCGCTCTTCATCGGAGAGCATCGTGGAGAGCCTTTGCTTGGCGTCGGCCAAATCCTTCATGGGGACAAGGGCGATGGTCATGGCTGGAGAATCGCCGCAAAGTCGCAGCATTCCGTTGCCAGCAGCTTGCGGTCATCCAGGTCACGCATGACGGTTTGCGCGACCTTCACTTTCATGCCGAGGGCGGAAATAGCCGCCGCTTGAGCGGCATCGGTCTCGTCGATCACAAACCCGTCGATCAATCCCTGGTAATGCTTCGCGACTTCTGTGGCGCTCGACGGCAGGCCGAGTTCGGTCATCATTTTTGCCGCTGGTCCCTTGATGGCTTGGCCGCCAACGATGGGGGAGACCGCGACGATGGGGGCGGTGAGCACCTGTAAGGCGTCTCGCACTCCCGGCACCGAGAGGATCGGATCAATGCTCACAAACGGATTGGACGGAGTGATGATAACGGCGTCGAGCGTTCCGCCAACTAAGACGTCCATCAGTTGTGGGTTCGGCTTGGCGATCTCGATCCTGTCGAAGCGAAATCCTGTGACGGCGGGTTCGCACCGGTCGCGGACGAAATAGTGCTGAAAGGGAAGGGGTCCGTCCGGTGTCTCGACAATGGTCGCAATGGGATCGTCGCTCATCGGCAGGATGGTGGGACCGATGCCGAGAGTCGATGCGATGTCATCGGTGACTTTGGTCAGGCTCTTACCGTCGGCCATTTCCAGGGAGCGGCGGACATGCATGGCAAGGTCGCCGTCACCAAGATTGAACCAATCCTCACCGCCAAGGCGGCCGAAAGCCGCCATGAAGTTCCAGCTTTCGTCCTGCCGACCCCAGCCTCGCTCTTTGTCCGCAAGGTCGGAGAGCGTATAGACCACAGTGTCGATATCAGGACATATCCGCAGGCCGAGATGGGTGAAGTCGTCGCCAGTGTTGGCAACAATAGTCAGATCCGCAGCTGCTAGCGTACGGGCGAGACCAAGTGCTAGTTTGGCGCCACCGACACCGCCCGATAGAGCCAAGACGTTCATCGGAACATATCCATATCGGCGGGTCGCAAGGCAGCGGTTGCGGTTTGAGGGGCGGCGGAGCTTGAGAAACCGCGTATCAGAACGACAGGTTTCCCTTCCGCACCCTGACCTTGCAACAGGGATGCGGCGGCGGCCAATTCGTCGGCGACGGCTTCCTCGCTGACTCGTAATTCCCGCCCGAACAGATCTTTATCACCCCGCAGGTCGACGACCACCGGAAGACCCGCGACACCGATGGCGAGGCCCATGGTGCCGATCCGCCAGGCCCGGCCAACACTATCGTTCACGACGACGCCGACTTCGGCTCCGAACCGCGTGTTTAGGTCACGACGCAATGCCTCCGCACTAGCGTCCGGGTCGAGCGGTAACAGTAGTAAATTTTCGTCTGGCCCGTCGCTTTCCACATTCGAATGATCGATACCCGCATTGGCCATGATCAGGCCCAGATTGTTCTCAACGATCAGCACGCCTGGCTTCTCGCGAATGACAGTCCGACTTTCCCGCAGGATCATTTCGACAACTCGGGGGTCCTTATCGACCGATTTGGCCAATGTTTCGGCCCGCGCGCTCGGCGTGATGGTCGTGATTTCGACGAGACGGTTTTCCGATTTTGAGACGATCTTCTGCGCGACCACCAAAATATCTCCGTCGACCAGTGTCTCGCCAATGCGCATGAGCGCGTCGGCGATCAGCGACGACAGATCGTCCCCCGGTTGGACCAAGGGAATACCGTCGAGGGCAATAAGGGTCAGTCGGTCGGACAAGTTTTATTCCTGAGCGGCGGAGCCTGGCGTCCCGGTGATGCGTATACCGGCACCGCCAATTTTATAGTGGCCGTTCATGAATATGAGAGCCGAGGTCAGAGCTTCTGCGATGGTGGAATTAGCGATCACACCCGCATGCCAGGCTTTCATGCTGGCATCCTCCGCGAGTTTCACGACGACCTCGCGGGCGTCTTTATCGTTGCCGCAGACCAACACGTCGCAATCGATATCGTGTTCCAGGTCGGCAAGGTGTGCCGCTGCCACGTTTTGGAATGCGGATACCACGCGCACGCCTTCGCCCAACTGAGCTTGCGCAGCCTTGGCGCAGCTACCGCCTTCCGGAAGTTGCACGGTTCGCACCTTCGGCGGCATCAACGGAACAGTCACGTCTATAACGATTTTTCCCTGCACCTTGTCCCGGATGGCGTCGAGTGTCGGCGCGTGATTCTCGTAGGGGACCGTCAAAACGACGATCTCACCTGCCGCCGCCGCATCCCCGTTCTCCATGCCGGAGATCGAAGTGGTTCCCGCATCGGCGTTGAATTTCACGGCAGTATCTGCGGCCCGTCCGGCATCGCGCGAGCCGATAACGATCCTATATCCGGCGCGCGCCCAGCGCTTGGCCAGGCCCGAGCCTAAATCTCCGGTTCCGCCGACAATGGCGATCTTATAGGTGTCGGTCATTCGTTCGTTTTCCTGTTGGTTGTCTCATGGCTAGGAGGCGGCCAGTATTGGTCCTATTTCCAGTACCGCAAGACCTACGTAATCTGGCTTTCCCGCTTATCTAGGCTAAATTCGATAAGGCGCTCAAGGGCTGTCCGCACAAAAGGCGGATATTGAACATCGGAAGGAACGAAAAATGGCAATGAAACTCGGTCTGACTCTCGGAACGGGCGGCAACAAAGCGACAGTCGATATGGACTATGTACGCGAAGCCGAGAACCTTGGATACGATACCGTTTGGACAGCGGAAGCCTGGGGCTCTGACGCGCTGACACCGGCGGCCTGGGTCCTGGCCCAGACGAGTAAAATCAAAGTCGGTACGGGAATTGTGCAAATGTCAGCCCGTACACCTTCCAGTGTGGCGATGGCGGCAATGTCTCTCGATCATTTGTCGGGCGGTCGTTTTATTCTCGGCCTCGGGCCGTCCGGCCCGCAAGTTATCGAAGGTTGGTACGGCGTGCCGTACGGCCGCCCGCTGACGCGTCTGCGTGAATATGTCGAAATTATCCGCAAAATTTTGGCGCGCAAGGAACCGCTTCGCCACGAAGGTTTTCACTATCAAATCCCGATGACCGGCGAAGGGACGACGGGCCTCGGCAAACCCTTGAAGAGTGTCTTGCATGGCAATCCGGATATGAAAATCGTCTCCGCTGCGATTTCATCTGCCGGGGTTAAGGCAGCCGCTGAAATCGTGGACGGTTTCATTCCGATTTATATGGACCCCGACCGCTACGAAGTTTTCGAGCCGGACATTAATGCTGGTCTGAAGAAGGCAGGAGGGGGCAAATCGCTGTCAGATTTCATGGTGCTGGCCTTCTGTCAGGTGCGGATGAACGACGATTTGGACGCCGCGCGGCAGCCGGTCCGTGAGAATCTCGCATTTTATATTGGCGGCATGGGTGCGCGCGATAAGAACTTCTACAATGATTTCGCCAAACGTATAGGTTATGTCGATGCCGCGGTCGAAATTCAGGATCACTTTCTGGCAGGTCGCCGCAAAGAGGCTGCTGACGCGGTCCCAGACGAGTTGGTTGACCGGACTGCGCTGGTCGGTCCAAAGGAACGCATCATTGAACGCCTGCAGGATTGGAAGAAGGCGGCCAACAAAGGGCAGGTCCATACATTGGTGACCCGTGGCGCCAGTGTTGAAGCACTGCGCGTGCTCGCTGAAAACGCTCTCTAGGGCATTCGCATGAGCAAGAATCGATTCGATCTTTCGGGCAAGATCGCGCTCATCACGGGCGGTAGCCGAGGGTTAGGCCGGGAAATGGCACTCGCTTTCGCGGAAGCGGGTGCCGACGTCGCCATTGCCAGTCGTAAGCTCAAATCCTGTGAGGCAACGGCGAAAGATATTGAGGCGTTCGGCGTTCGAGCCTTCCCCGTGGCCGCGCATGTTGGATATTGGGATCAATGCGATGCGTTGATCGACGCGGTCTATGGGTATTTCGGTCGCGTCGATGTTCTGGTGAACAATGCAGGGCTTTCGCCGCTTTATCCGTCCCTCTCGGAGATCGAGGAAAGCCTGTACGACAAGGTCTTCGACATCAATTTGAAAGGCCCGTTCCGCCTGGCGACGCAGATTGGAACTCGCATGGTTGAGAGTGAAGGCGGTAGCATTATCAACGTCTCGAGCACGGCGTCCTTCTACCCATCGCGCCGTGCCGGTACTTACGGCATGGCGAAAGCTGGCCTCAATCATCTGACCCGCACATTGGCGCACGAATATGGCCCTAAGGTTCGGGTCAACTGCGTTGTACCGGGGCCGTTCGAGACTGATATCGCGAAGGCCTGGCCCGACACACCTGAGTTCAACGCCCGGTGGGAGAAGCTGGCCATGAAACGCGTCGGCCAACCGGAGGAGATCGTCGGGGCCGCGCTCTATTTCGCGAGCGACGCATCGAGCTACACGACGGGCTCTATCCTGCGGGTCTGTGGTGGGACCGAAGCGACCGACGTCTAACAGGAAGGGGCAAAACCATGTTGAATTCAATTTTCAGTGCAGTGAAAATTCAGTCTCGGGTTGTCATTCCGATTATCCGCGAGTTGGAGAAAGAAATCGGGAAGGAACGGGCCCACGCCCTTATCGGTCGCGCGATCGCAAACGCCTATGTCGATTATCGCGAGTTGAAGGGATTCGAGGAAAATTTCCATCCCCGCATGGAACAGGAATTCGACAACGGCTTTCCGGTCGAACGCGAGGTCATCGACGATACGGAAGAGACATACGGCTATAACATCACCGGCTGCGAGTTCGCCGAATACTTCCGCTCCATAGGTGAGCCGGAAATCGGCGCCTTAATGACCTGTGG
>Ga0315331_10001004_pt1 | contig 20846 bp, 21 predicted proteins | sample M160m34915metaG_FD_203456 | JGI IMG/M metagenome (GOLD analysis project Ga0315331, IMG submission 203456) | Ammonia-oxidizing marine archaeal communities from Monterey Bay, California, United States - M1 60m 34915 | ecosystem: Environmental > Aquatic > Marine > Intertidal zone | place: USA...
TGGTCCCATGCCCGTCGATTGTATTCGGCGTAGTCCATTAATTCTTGTTCCGTCATTGCAGCTATGGGGTTGGCTGGTTTTGTTCGTGCGCCGCTGCTCGAAACGCTGAGTATGGCAGGACTTTATTAGTTTGTGATGGGATTCTTGGCAAACGCTTGCGATGCATTGCGTTCCATGAGCCGCCAACGAAATTGAGGCCGCAGGTACCCTTGCCATCGTTCCAGTTTCACGGGTTGTGCTCAGGTTGATGGCGCTTTGGCGTTTGGGTTTGCGTGATTCCGAAGCTGCGAATGTATGTTTTCGGGTTTTGTAAGTCGTTTGATAATCAGTGCTTGCGGATATTGCGATGGGTTTCGGAGTTATCTCGACCAAGTGGGCGGCATAGGCAGTGCTTTTAAAAAGAGTCAGTCAAACGCTGGATGTGAAACATGAGATTTGCGGCGTTTGATGTCGGGAGGTCAGGCCCGTTAACGACCAGTATTACATCAAACGAACCCAAACCGGAGAAAGCAGATGACACACGAAAAGAAAACCCAAAAGCAAACGTGGGGCAGGATCCAAAAAGGCTTGGCGTTAGGTCTCGCCTTCCTCGGTCTGCTCGTATTCAGTGTTTCCACGCAGGCTCAAACTTTCAAGTTTTCGAAACCCCAGAAATTAATGTCTGGTAAGACGAAGGTCGTCTCACCTTCGAGTTCCATATCACGTCGTAGCATTGCGAAACCAAGCAAAGGTAATCGAAGTTCGGTTTCAACCAAGCCAAGCACCTTTGGGTCACGGACAAGTCGCTCGAGCTCGACTGGGAGTTCAAGTACGGCGGGAAAAGGCAACGGGGGCAACTCTTTAGGCATCAACTCGGTGGGGATTTTAAATCCTGGAGTTGTAATGCCAGGAAACAGTCGTGGTTCGGGCCAAAGTAACAGTCATGGGGGACCACCTCGTTTCTCAACACCACCTAGGTCTCTGCCTAATCTCGATCGTGGACCCTCTGGTTACCGAGCTCCTTTTCCGCTACCTCGTAATGAAATTACAGCGCCACCAAGACGAGATAGTGATAGTGGCAATGGTGGAGGGCGAATCACCATCCCCGGGATTGGTGGCCTTCAGCGAGACTTTCCACCACGGATTTCTACGCCGATCATAACTTTGCCAAATAACGGAGATCGCCGTGTTGGGCGAATACCTACACCTGACTTGGGTCGGTTTCTGCCGGATCGCAATGGAGGAAAGCCGAACGTGGTCAAACCAGATCCTACCCCCAGCATTGCTGAGAGCAACCAGAATTTTAACAACATTCTTGGAAGAATCAGTAAGCTGGAACCAAAGCCATTGGATATCAAAGATATTGGCAAGGAGTTGAACAAGCTGACTTTGAAAACCAAGGACAAGCCCGTGCTGAACATGAAGCGGCAGGAGATGGTCTTGGGTGCGAGGAAAACAATGGGGCTTCGCTTTGGAATCGGGGCGGGCTGTCACTGGTGGGCAGACTTACTTTGTGGATGGCACTGGCACCGTCATGGCTGCCACTGGACGGACCTTTGTGCGGCACCAGGATACTGGTCGTGCTGGAGACCTTGCCACTATCGAGTTGTTTGGTGCCCCACGGTGCATGGGCATGTTCGAACGGCTTGGTACTTCGGAGTTGAGAGTTTCTTGATTCCAGATCTTCATGCTCTCGGTGTCCATGAAGTTTCACCTTACTCACCAGCTGCTATGGCTGGATTGCAACCCGGCGACATGATTTTGAGTGTAAACGGCTATGCACTTGATAATGAATCGATCTTGCCTGAGATGATTCAGACCTCGGGTGGTGTTCTGAACTTGGAAGTATACCGTGAAGGTTTGGAAGCACCGATGGCTGTTCAGGTGCGTCTGCGACGTCTGCGAATCACAAGTCACTAGTGCTTGTGGCAGTGAGCATCCGACAAAGAACCCAATGCATTGAAGCATTGGGTTTTTTTGTGCCGTGACCTCGCGTACCGCTTTTCCGACGGTTCAGTCTGTATTGATCGTGGAGAGGATTCCTTTCCATGCCGCCATGGACGTTCGAAGATTTTGCTTTTTGTCACCTTTGACACCATAGCACTGCAATGCCACGTCTCCCTGGTAATTGAGTGATTTCAGGATTTCGAAGAGCTCTGCCTGTTGGAAGGTGCCTCGATCTAATGTCTGAATCAGTGTACCCCAGTTGGTTCCCTGTTTGTCAGCGCCAGCAGTGCTAATTGAGATTAGGTGAGGAGCTGCTTGTGTCAGAACTGCTTGCAGCGTTTCCGGTTTTTCATTTTTAAGAAAGTGACACAGGTTGAACATGATGCCCAAGTTGGGGTGCCCTACTTTCTGCACCAGGTCAATGGCTTGTGGCATCGTGGCAATTGCATTTCCATGATGCGGATAAAGGGCCACTCGTATATTCAGTTTTTCTGCCATGCTCGCTGTTTGTCGCACCGCAGCGACTGTTTGCGGGGACATCTTTTGAATGGTCAGTTCAAGGATTGCGTCACGGTTGGCAAGCGGTTTGATCGTGCTTTCAAGAATGGGGGTGTCGTTAACATTCAGATAAACACTGGCGACCCGAAGATTTAGTTTTTCATAGGCGGCGACACGGCTGGCTAACGCAGCACCTTGGTCAAAAACCTGACAGACGCCTGCGTAGCCACTCTGCTTCAGGAATTGTGCTTCCTCGCTTGCTGAGCCGAAACCAAGGCCGTTTTGAAATGCATAAAGGCGTGGTTCGAATTTTTTTGAAGTGGTGGAAGCTTCCCAAGTAACACCGGAGGCACTCTCTGCTGGCTGAAAATAAAACAGCAAGCCAAATGTAAAAATTCCGGTATGGATAGCACGCATCATGATTTGTCCCGATGGTTAGTGCTGGAGGTAGTGCTGCAAGAGTTCGTCGACTTGCCTCAATCGAGTGGCAGCCTGGTGTTCTGGCCAAAGCTGGCAGATTGGACCACTGGGGTGTTTCGGTAACAGCAGCATGAACACACGAAAAGTGTATCAGGCAGAAGATCAGTCAGGTCAGGGTTGCCTGAGTGTTACCAGTGGCCAGTTGTAAATAGTGGCCAGTTGTAAATAGTGGCCAGTTGTGGCTGGGGCCTCAGGCCACCCTGCGAGGGTGATGCTCAGTCGGTGGGTTTGGCACCACTGTTCTGCTATTGCGACTGGATTCCGCGTTGACGCGAATTTCTTGCCCCGCTGTTGGCGGTGTGTGGATTTTTATGGGAGCGGCACTGATCCGGTTGGTTTCAGCGTTCGCACGATGGTGCTTTCGGAGCTGCAGGAATGCCGCGACGAACAGCAGTGTCAGGACAGCAACGGCACCCAGCAGTTGCAACAAACGCTGAAAACCGTGGTCGATCAGTTCGCTTCCATGTTGGGCGATATCTTCGATCTTCGCGTCAATGACTTGATCCATTTTGGCAAACGAATCCTCACCAAGTTGACTCAGGTCTTTGGTTGCAGCAATTCTCTGTTCTTGAACAGCGTTTAGTACTGCATCACGTTCCGACTCAATTTGCCCCATGACGGAAATGCGTTCTGCTTGAAAACTGTTCAGCGTCTCAGCACGCATCGTTTCAAGCGTTTCCATTGTTGCGACGCGTTGGTCTGTGATTGCATCGTTCAGCAGATTTCGCTCTCGTTCGATCAGACGTGGAATTGCTTGTGTCGTATCGGCAATCGTAGCTACGCCATTGGCTGCCAAACTCATGTTTTGCAGGGATGCGATGACTGCGTTGCTCTGAAGGGTCTCCATGATCATCAATTCCCCATTCCAGCGTGCCTGCTTGGGCAGGAACTCAGCGTACATGGATGAGAGTCGTTGAATTTGGTCCAACTGTTGATCGATATCGCCAACAACCCCCAGTAACTCAGGTCCCTTGATTTTGATGCTGTCGATGTATTTGGTGTAGTTGGCGGTGATTGATGCTCGTTTGAAATACAGATCATTGATCGGGTGTTCACGCGCGAATGTATTTGCAAACGCTTCGTTGACGGGCAGGTCATCACCGATCAGGTCCAGGACTGCTGTCATGATGGTTTCGATTTCTTGTGTTGCTGAGATAGCAATCGGTTGCGATTCACCAAAGAGTGGGGAGTCGCTCGGGTTTTCGAAGAGACCGAGAGATTGTTTGTTTAGAATCCAGATGTCGAAGTAGGCCCCCAGAGGATCCCGACGTGAGGCAGCCTGGAAACATGAGGCGATGCTGTTCATCTTCCACATCAGCGCGTTCTTGCGTACCTGCGGATCATTGTTTTCCGCGATGATCTGATCCGCAGCCAGTTCCACTTGACTCGAATACTGGAGCACGAGGTCGTCAAGTACGATGCGCAATTGGCGTGAAGAGACTTTCGCATTGGGGCTTTCCTGTTCCAGCAGTCCATCACTCGATTGCAGGGTTTGGCAACCCAGTACGGCGAATGGCAGAATGAAAAACAGCACCCACGACGGTAAGGTTGCTAGTCGAAACATAAAGTTTCTCTAGCAGGATTCCAGAAAATCAGCAAGCGAAGTCACTGACTTCTGTGAAACACACCGATTTTGGATTACGTTCAGGAGGTTTGCTATCACTTCTGGTTTTCGTCGGTTGTCAGTTCAAATGAAGTCACCAAACCGCTGGCCTCATAGCTAAATCGAGCTTTCAGGTTGGCTGATTGCAGTTGTTGAATCCGAGACTCGGAGTCGCGTTTGAATTCAACGGATTCCACGGACAGTTTTCCCCCCGGCGTTAGTTGGAAGAATTTACCTTGATCGTTGCCTTCACTGAGATACTCAGCGATCAGCAGGAATTGGTTGATGTTGGTGCGATTTCCCGCATCCCATCGTTTCTTGCAAAATTCAAGCATCAAACCGCTGTCCGCGTAATACTGATTAGCAAGAGTTGCAAACGCCTCCTGCGGAGAATCCAGAAAAAATTGGATGTTTCCTCGTGAGTAGGCGCGATCGAATTCCTGCTTTCCGGCAAAGTAAGCGATCCAAGCGTCACGCCATGTCTCTTTCTGACCGTCCCAAGCCCCGATGCGCTGGAAGTTGGCTTTGGTGGCTTCTGTATCGATTCCTTTCGATGGAGGTGATCGATACACGACGTGTGGTCCTGCAGCCTGAGCCAATCCTTGGTATTTTCGCTCGTAAAGGTCCGGTCGTTTTTTTCGACCGACTGTGTCCAGCATGTTGTGGGCAAGTTCGTGCGCTAGGCAGATAAGATAAACATCCGTGACTCCGGGGCGAGGTGAATCGCCGGCAAAACTATTTTCGGGGCGGCCGAGTGGTAGGTCAAAAATGTTGACCCCGGATCGGGATTGGATTTTATTGGTTTTAATTGCAGGTCCCAACCAGCCTGCGACTGTGATTGTTTCAACATCCCAAGTCGAGGGCGGCATTTGACGCATCAGCCGAATCATGGCATCGAGATGGTCTTTTGTTGCGGTGTTGTTGTCGATGAAGATAACGCCGAGATCAACAAGGAGTGTTCGGTATCCAGACTCGAAACCCAGTGCCGCAGCAACCCGCTCTCGATTGGCCTCTGAGTCTGGAAGACTCTCCAGTAAAACGACCCAGTATTGCGCGGCGAGGATGGGCAGGTGTGGGGCCTGCTCGAGATCAAAGTGCTGTCGTGAAAAATATTGGGGGTACTGTGTGGCCAAGGGAGCCAGTGAGGAGAAGAGTTCCTGTCTGGCGGTTGATGAAACGAGCCCGCTGCGAAGATCGGCTTGAATCGCTGTCAGACACCCCAGAATTTCCTCTCTTACCTGATCATTTTCTTGCAGCGTTTTGCCGAGATCTTGATTGTGTTGAGCAAGCAGCGTTTTGAGTCTTGTGATCCGGGAGGGAAAACCGATTCCCTTCATCCAAAATAGTTGTCCGTTCTTTCCACCGCTGATCAGATCGTGGACACCATCTCCATCCCAGTCTGCCAATTCAGGAGTCGTGTCGTCTCCGTTCAGCTCGCGAATGCTCAAGTTTTTACCATCGCTCCATTTCAATTGTTGTCCTGAAGCAAGGCCAGGACCTGATGCATTTGCAGCGTGACGATATAACGTCACACTTCCCCAATTCAGGCCAAGTAACATATCGAGTTGACGGTCGCCATCAAAATCCAAAAGCCGAGGATGTGAGTTGTAGGCGATTCGGATGCCACAAAATGGTTCACCCTTCGAGAACTCGAGTTTGTTTCGAGAACTCGTATTGCGATGCCATTGCACGATTCCGTCAAAGGAACCAGTGACAAGATCCAGTTTTCCATCTTCGTCCCAATCGGCCACGTCGAAACGTCCATCGCAACCGGCTTGGACCTCAATGGTGCTGCCGTCCTCTTCAAAAATTGGTTGCTGAATTGAACCAATATTTCTGTGGACCGTTATGAGTTGCTTGGAGTGACCTACAACAAGGTCTGGTAATTCTGAGCCAATCAATTGGGCCAAGGTGATGCCTGTGTATCGCTTTCCCCACTGCGATTTTTGGCCAGCTGAAAGCATTTCTTTCGCTTCCAGTCTTGGGCGAGTCGGGGTCCCACTGTTTTTGAATAACCAAATTCTGCCAACGCCATCACCGGCAAGCAAATCGAGGTCACCGTCCTGATCCCAGTCGTAGCAACGCACCGCTGAGTGATTTTCCAGCTCGATCTTGGTACCGCTGCACTCGAGCGGTGTAGCGTCGCTGTACGTCATCGTTGACGTTGTGGTGTCTTCCGCAGCCGTAACCAGTCCTGTAAGCCAAGGAATGAAGAGCAGGCACCGGAAAGCCACGTTGAAAATGACCAGAAGCGGATTGGTGGAGGTTTGCATGCGAAGGAGGAGCTGTTGATCGGAGGTGGTGGCGATGTAGAGGAGCGAATCGCCCCCGTCCCGTCCGATTATAAACTACTACGCAGTGACACTGATGCTTGTGTTTTAGCGTGGTTCGAAAGGGTGCCATGATCTTGTCCGTCGGATCCTAAGAGGGCTCAATGATTTGGGTTGCGCCTCTGGTGGGTTGCTCCTCTGGGCGATGGATGGTCAATCGAAGGCTAAAGCATGACCTTAAATGAAAGATTGCCTCTTGGCTATAATCAGTTGGATGGCCCGTCGGGGTGGTTGTTGGCCTGCCACCGCCTGCGGCGATTGGTCACGCATTACCGTCGAGACTTTCAGGGGCGGCTGTCGTTGTGGCGGCGAGTCTTGCTGTGTTGTCGAATTCGGCTCTTCTGCGGTTAAGATAGGGCCGGGAGAGGATATATGACGCTCCTTGGCCGCCTCTCTTTTCCAGTGAGCGGAAGAATATGAGCGACCCGAAAGTTGCATCCTCGTTGCTGCGAGTGTTCGGCCATGTTATTGCGACAGGGTTCAAGCGATACTGAGCGACGAGAAGGCTGTTCGGCTCGTAGGGGGGTATGCCCTTTCCGAACGGCGTCGCAGGACTAATATACGACGGTAACATCACCGTTAGTTGGCAGGCGTGAAAAATCAGCTCTTTCGGTCTGAGTGAGACCCCGCTTCGGCGGATCTCATTTGATCGCCGAGGATGGCCGAGCTGGAAATAATCACCTACACCGAGATTGAGTTGAGATGAGACAAAGCGACAAGATTCAAGAAAGCATCGCTCCGCTAAACGTTCGCTTGCGTTCTCATCCTCTCTATGACGCGATGCGTACGGTCGAGGACGTTCAGATATTCATGGAGAACCACGTCTTTGCTGTTTGGGACTTCATGACGGTTCTGAAATCACTGCAGCGGGCCCTGACGTGCGTGGACACCGTCTGGGTTCCATCAAGCAACCCGCAGGCAAGGCGGTTGATCAATGAGATCGTGCTGTGCGAGGAGAGTGATGACGACGGTGAAGGTGGCTACGCCTCGCACTTTGAAATGTATTTGAGAGCGATGGAGCGATGCGAGGCTAACACGAGCCAGATTGAAGAGTTTGTTGCTGGCTTGAGGAATGGAACCGGACCGTTGATCGCTCTGGAAAATGCCTGCATTCCGGATTGCACTCGTCAATTCGTGTATCGAACCCTGTCGACCGCGACCCACTCACAAAGCTGTGAACTCGCAGCTTCATTCGCCTACGGACGAGAGCATTTGTTGCCGGAGGTTTTTGAACGCGTGATCGAGGAAGTTGGAGACATAGGTAGCCAGCGGCTCGGTTACTTTGTTCATTACTTGCGGAGGCACATTGATGTGGATGGAGACTCACACGGTCCGATGGCAGAACAGATGATCAGTCAACTGTGTGGCGACAGTCCTCTTCGCTGGCAACTCGCCGAGCAGGCGGCGGTTAGGGCTTTAGAAGCAAGGATCAGGTTGTGGGACGGTGTTCTTATACAGATCGAAACGTGTCGTTCAGAACGCCCTGTGGAGCAGGTTTTGGAAAGGCCAAATGACCGCTTTCTCGAAGCGGCTATCCGACTGGGTTGGATCGATGGGCTCAGCACTGACGAGATTGGCAAGCAACTGCAGATGTCAACAGAGCAAGTCGAGGCAATCGTAACTGGCGGTGGAGAGATCGCCGGATAGTTCGTTGTATCCCAGCTTGCTCGGCCGGTACGCCCACGCGGGCTTGGTCACGCGGTTTCCGCCGCTGAGCGATAAGCTCAGTGGCTGAAGTTGCGTGTGAATGCTCAACGGCCTGTTGAAACTAGAAGTCCGTATTCGCTTCGGTCAGGTCGAGTTCTTCAATCCAAATGTTGCGATAGCGAACATCGTGGCCCTCGTTTTGCAGTTTCAATCCACCTGGCACATCTGTGATTCCACGGCCGCCATCGTTGCCACCGTCGATGCCTGAATTGGGGCCTCCCCACACCTGGCTGATCTGTACGTTGGAGTGAACCTTCTTGCCGTTGAAGTACATCGTGACCATGGCTTTTTCCGTTCGCTTTCCGTCTTTGAAACGTGCTGCACGGAACATGATGTCGTAGGCGTTCCATTTGCCAGTGCCATTGTATGCATCGTAGGGTGACTTTGACTCATTGATCACAGCAGCCATTCCATGGGAAGTCCTGTCGCCATCGAGTACTTGGATCTCATACCTGTTTTGTAGATAGACACCGCTGTTGCCACGTTGCTTGGCAACAAGAAATTCGATGTGTAGTCGAAAGTCACGGTATTTCTTCTTGGTAACGACGTCAGACGTTCCGTATTTGCCTCCTGCTGCTGCGGGATCATCCGTCATCATGACCGTGCCATCAGCGACCGGATCGTCAACAATTTTCCATTTGATCGGAAGTGATGAGCTGAACCGAGGTCCCTTCCAATACGTCCATTTTGCATCAAGCATTTCTCGTGAACCGTCAAAGATCATTTCAGAGCCTGCGATTGGCTTGGCACCCAAACCCACGTTGTCATCCGCTTGAACACGAGTGCCGCACAAAACAACGGTTGCAATAAGCAGCACAAGAGCAGACAGGAAAAAGCGTTGATGGGTCACGGTGGTCCTCATGTTGATCTGATGTTTGAAATGGGATTGTCAATCAGTGGTGCGGTGTTCTCCATTGCACACATGATCAGAATAACGGACCTTGTGCCGGTTTTGGGCGAAGAGGGCAATTCAACGTCAGAAACGGGTGAAATGCATACTGGCAAGGTGCGAACGGAGCACTCATTGGCGATTCTCAATCGCTGGTGTGCGAAACGGATCGTGATTCCAGCCATTGTCTCAATGACCGGGGTGTGAACGGCGTGGGGGAATCCAGCCGCAGACGCTCTTGCAGAGAATGATTTCGAAGCCTCGAAAGTAGATGCTGGGCAGCCTGGAAGATGCAGGGTGAGTGGAGGAAAGCATCGCCAGATGCGATAGTTTCACAAAGACAGGGCGGAATTTGATGATTCAGTTTTGACGGGGGGGCGTCAATTTGCGTGGTGAAACGACTGCATTGTCATGGTCTCGAGATTGACAGTCTGTCTGTTTTCAATGAAAGGCAGAATCTGTGTAACTGATGCGACAGCCGCTCCCAACATCATTTTTCCCAGAAGCACAATCGAGCGGGAAAATGGAAATCGAACTGTCGCGTTGTAGTTTGCAACCCATGCAGGGTTTGTCGGCTAGGGAAGAGGCTGATCAGCCTGCCGGATTGTAGGGCAAGTGTGAGCCGTGCAAGATGATCTTCAGCTTTCCATCGGCATTGATCGTATAGCCAAAGGAATACTCGACCTTCACATCATCACCACCTTCTGCTGGGGTGAAAAAGTAATTTCCCATGGCGACAGCCATGTGGTCCGTAATCTTGGTTCCGACACTTTCCCATCGCACGTTTGACCAAGGCTTGATCGCGAAGCCGTGATCCTCGGGATAGTTCTCGTTTCCGCCAACGAAATAGGACAAAGCTCCATCAAAGTCCAGGCGGAATTGCTTTTCCGAGGTGAGGGTTGGCTTGAAAAGCACGGTTCCCTCCTGGTAGTTGTAGAACTCATGAATGTGCTCTTCTGCGGCGGCTTTGTAGTCACCATTGGCCGTAAAAACTTCGCCAATTTTCACAATGCCTGCTCCCCAAGCCAGTTGAGCATCTGTAATCAAATAGTCAGCGATCATTTGCGTTCCCGAAATTCGTATCCACTCAAGTTTTCCAGAAATCGGTTCATGTAACGATTTCCCTATCAATGAAGTTAAAGGATTCGTTGCTGTTTGCAAGTGGTTTGCAATTGGAGAATGCATGTCGATATTCACAAAGGTCCAGTGCATTTTTCAGGGGGGGGGGTGAATCTTCACCACCCGCAGGGCTCTCGTGTCGACAGGGGAGCCACGGCAGCAGTTATTCAATGCCTTGATGTCGTCAATCAGTTTCTTGGTGCGGAAGCTCCAATCTTTTTTGGCTCTGCTGGCTCTGGCAACTGATTGCGAGTTCACTTTGCTGCCTGTGGTAGTGTTGGGTGCTGACCCGAACAGAGGCTTATTCAACAGAGCGGTCAGTTTTCATGCCTGCTGGCGCGGGCACGCCTAATCCAAGCCGTGCGATGAAATGTAGACTACGGCCAAAGCACCAGTTCGCCCACCCAGGATAGAGTCCCAGTTGGGTGCGGTAGGCTTCACGGTCAAGTTGCAATTCGGTAAAGGCCGCGTCCCATTGTTCGGGTCGCCAGTAGTTGTGGGGCAACTTCACGCCAAATCGCCGATTCCCTACTTCATCCATGAATCTCAGGGTGGGCTGTGCCAACAGTCCACGTACCAAGTGATCTTTGATCATCACACCACGGTGGGCCACCCGGACAGCTTCTCGCAGCAGGATCATGGGATCCTCAGTGTGGTGCAGGACATCCGAGAAGAGGACATAATCGGTTGTATTGTCCTGTGATGGAATCGTTCGGCCATCGAATACTTCGACCGGAATGTGGGTGTCTTTTCTAACGAGGGTATCGAGTCCCTTGAATTGCAGTGTTGGTTTACGAGCGATGATCGCTGCCGCCAAACCACCGTCTCCTGAACCTACATCAAGCACCGTGGATCCGTCTGGAAATAGCTGGGCAAAATGATCCGCCAGCACGGTCAGTCGCCGTGATTTGACGTAGCTTTCGTGAATCGACTCGATGCCCATGTCGTGCTCGCGATCTGGTGATTTGATAGCTGGTCGTTCAATTTTCGTTGAACTGCCAACGGGTCAGGGACTTCTTATCTTTGACCAGGAATCCATCGCTCAGTACAACGGGTGGTGCCCATGTCGGGCTGTCAGCGACACGATAGCTTGCAACCTGTTTCGTGTCCTTTCCGGCGGCAGAAAAAATCTTGAGCTCACCATCATTGATTAGAGCAAGGATGTGGCCAGGCATCGAAAGGAACGTCACGTTTTGGCCGGAACGCCCGCGGCTTTGCCAGAGGATTTCACCAGTGTTCGGGTTGAGGCAGAACAGCTGACCGCTGTTGTAATGTGAAAACCCATAAAGCAATCCGTCATTCATCACAGCCGTGCTCATGTCGAGAGCCAGTTTGGGCTGATGCCAATTCTCTTTGACTCGCCAGCCCTCGTCTGTCAGTTGTGGCTCAAAACTGTGGATTCCGCGGTTTTCTGCACCCAGCAGGATACGACCTTCGTTGATCGTCGGAGTTGGCATGTTTTGATTATGGCCTTCATGGGGAAAAGGTTGCGTCCAAAGAAGCGCACCCGAGGCAACATCGATTCCACACAAGGCATTGTGGTTCCAGTCGATAATCTGACTCACACCGGAAAATTTGGCGAGCAAGGGAGACGAGTAAGAGGTTCCGTCTGTTCCCTGAGTCCAGACTTCTTTTCCACTGCTTGTATCCAAAGCAACGAGCGTTCCCTGATCATCATTCCCAAAGTGAACCACAATCAGGTTGTCGACAATGATGGGTGATGCTGAAACGCCCCAGTAAGGATGGCTCGTAGGAAAACGGGTGTTGTAGTCACGCTTCCAAACCAGACTGCCTGTCTCGGCGTCCCTGGCGATCAAGGTTCCTGTGATGCTTAGGGTAAACAGTCGGCCATCGGCCATGACAGGACAAGATTTGGGGCCTTTGCCATGTCGCTCCCCTCCTCCACCCATTTTGAATGGTGTGGGTTCACTTTGTTGCCAGAGTACTTTGCCGTCATTTAAATCGAGGCACCATGCAACTTCCTGTTCTCCCATTCGAGCGTGTTGGTAGACGCGTCCATTGGTGATCAGGGGCGACCCATAACCCTCGCCGACCCGAACTCGCCAGCGTTGTTGTAGTTGGTCAGGCCACGTTTGTGGTGGCTGGAAATCATCGATCCAACCGTTGCGTTGCGGGCCCAGCCACCCCGTCCACTCAGGATCAGCTGTCCATGCAAATGGAGTGAACAGCGTGAAAATGCTGATCACAGCGAGGCAGTGAAAGTGCCACGGTTTGTTTTGCATTATGAGAGCCATGACGTGCGATTGGGCTTGGGGAACACCGAAGGACTTAGGGGAGGCAATTTTCTTTTTTTGAAAATATTGCCATTTTGTTGTCCGATTATTTGTGCGAATTGTACTCTCCCTATTAGTGGAGAAGTGAATTGTAGCGAATCGCGATTTCGATGCGGCGCGGTGACTTTCGGGGCACAGGGACGGTCACCACCGTCAGCATCGGATGTTGGTGAGCACGGTGTGGGACACACGCATGCATGGGGCTGTGAGTGCGTGTTGTCCTCACCGTGCTTACCCGTATCGAGATGGTTGCCTGTGTCGAGATGGTTGGAAGAGGTGCACGCACCATTTCAAGCGATGCCCTGGCAAGATTCCTCGTTACAGTGGCAACCGTTGAAGTGGGAATAGCTCCACTGCATAGGATTGCAGTGGGAGTCTGCTAGAGATTGCATGCTCGCTGTGCACGCCATGGTGGTGTGTCCCCAAACGCAGTTCACGCTTGAAGGCAGCCCTTGGTTGTTCCGCAGTTCCGCTGCCTGCCTTGAAGCAGTTACTTGATGATCTGTTTTGAACGCAATAAGTCGATGACGGCATCGGCACAGGCATCGATGCTTTGCTCGGCTGCATCCAGCACAAGATCAGGGTTTGGCGGAGCTTCGTATTTCGCTGTGACACCGGGGAAGTTGGGTAGCTCTCCTTCGTCGGCCATCTTGTATTGACCTTTCGTGTCTCTCTCTCGACAGACGTCCAGCGATGTTGCGACATGGACGACAAGGAAGCGGTCTTCACCGATCAGTGCCCCCACTTTTTGGCGAACATCTTCTGAGGGGGCGACGAATGAGGCCAGGCATATCAAGCCGGCATCATTCAGAATATGAGCGAGGTGCCCGCTTCGTCGCAGGTTTTCACTTCGGTCGTCAGCAGTAAAGCCCAAGTCGCGGTTGAGGCCGCTGCGAACTTTTTCACCATCGATCATCGCAACCGCTCGACCCTGCTCGAATAGCTTTCTTTCCACTGCCTGACAGATCGATGTCTTGCCGCTTCCGGTAAGTCCAGTTAGCAGGACGGTGGCTGGTTTTTGTCCGAATCGAGCAGTGCGTTCTTCTGCTGAGACTGCTGAAATTTCAGTCTTGTTGTCATCGTTTTTGGCTTCATCATCCCACACTGACTTGGGGGAACCATCTCCTGATTTGTCCAAAATCATGCCAGCAGCTACGGTGGCATTGGTGATCCGGTCGACCACGATGAACGCGCCCGTACTGCGATTGCGGCGATAAGCATCAAAGTGAATGGGGGCGTTCAGTGAGATGCTGACACGGCCGATTTCATTCAGCCCCAACTCGGGTGCCGGATTGCGGTGCAGCGTGTTGACATCGACTTGGTATTTCAGAGATTCAATCGTCCCCGGTTGTGTTTGCGAGGTGTGTTTGAACAGATATGTTTTGCCGGGAACCATGGACTCAGAATCCATCCAGACCAGCATCGCTTCGATTTGGTCACGCGAGCGTGGCAAGTTTCCTGGTCGGACGATCATGTCACCACGACTTGCGTCGATTTCGTCTTCCAGGGTGAGAGTGATGGATAGTGGTGCAAAAGCTTCCTCCACCGCACCATCAAACGTCACGATCTCTTTGACCTTGGATGTTTGCCTGCTTGGTAACACCATGATCTCTTCGCCAGGGCGAACGATACCTGATGCGATCGTTCCACAGAAACCACGGAAGTCAAGGTTGGGACGATTGACGTACTGCACGGGCATGCGGAAATCCTGCAGGTTTCGGTCGCTACCGATGTAGACCGTTTCGAGGAAATTCATCAAGGTGCTGCCGCTATACCACGGTGATTTCTCACTTCGATCGACCACGTTGTCCCCATCAAGCGCGCTGATGGGAATGAAGTGCAGGTCTGGCAGATCCAAACGCATCGCGAATGATCGGTACTCATCGCATATTTCGTTGTATCGTTCCTCGTCGAAATCAAGCAAATCCATCTTGTTGACGGCAACGATGACATGGCGGATACCGAGCAGCGAGACGATGAAGCTGTGTCTGCGTGTTTGGGTCAAGACACCGTGTCGCGCATCAATCAGGATGACTGCCAAGTCTGCGGTGCTGGCTCCTGTTGCCATGTTCCGCGTGTACTGCTCGTGCCCCGGTGTATCGGCGATGATGAATTTGCGTTTCGGGGTGCTGAAGTACCGGTAGGCGACGTCAATCGTGATGCCCTGTTCACGCTCAGCCTTCAGTCCGTCTGTCAGCAAAGCGGGGTCAAATTTTCCGCCGGTGGTGCCCACCAATTTTGAATCAGCTTCCAACTGTGAAAGCTGATCTTCATAAATCATTTTGCTGTCGTAAAGCAGTCTGCCGATCAGCGTACTTTTTCCATCGTCGACGCTACCGCAGGTGATGAATCGCAGCAGTTGCTTTGATTCATGTTGCTTGAGGTAGGCATTGATGTCAGTGGCAATCAGGTCTGATTGATGGCTCATGAGATCGATTCAGAATTTGGATGATCTTGGGGATGGGATCGGTGAGCGAGGACAGCGTTCATGTGGTTCGAAAGTCTTCGCTACAATTATTTACTGCTTGGCCCTTGCAAGGGCTGACTTTGGCAAAGTGGTGCCAATGCCTGCGGTTCTATTGTGGAATCGCTGGCTTAACTTGGATGTGTCTTTAGAAGTAGCCGCGGCGTTTCTTTTCTTCCATTCCGGCACCGCCCTCGTCTTGGTCGATGATCCGGCCCTGACGCTCACTCGTTTTCGCGAGCAGCATTTCCTGGATGATCTCAGGCAGAGTTGTTGCTTCACTCTCAACTGCACCTGAAAGGGGATAACACCCAAGCGTTCGGAAACGCACCATCTTGGTTTCTTCTTTTTCACCCGGAAGCAGAGGCATCCGGTCGTCATCCCGCATCAATAGGATGCCATCGCGCAATACAACTTTTCTCATCGCTGATTTGTACAACGGAACAATGGGAATGTTCTCAAGATGGATGTATTGCCATACATCCAACTCAGTCCAGTTGCTCATCGGAAAGACGCGGATCGATTCGCCTTTGTTGACTCGCCCGTTGTAAAGGTTCCACAGTTCTGGTCGCTGGTTCTTTGGGTCCCAGCGATGGGATTTGTCACGGAAACTGAAGACGCGTTCTTTTGCTCGGCTTTTCTCTTCGTCGCGGCGTGCACCGCCAAACGCTGCATCGAACTGATGCTTATCCAAGGCTGCCTTCAGAGCGTCTGTTTTCATCAATTCCGTGTGACGCTCACTGTCTTCCCATGGTTTGATGTCGTGCTTCAGGCCTTCTTGATTGGTGTGGACGATCAGGTCGAGCCCCAGCTCTTTGCGAGCGTACTCTTCTCGGAACTCGATCATCTCTCGGAATTTCCAAGTCGTATCGACATGCATCAATGGGAACGGCGGTTTGGCCGGATAAAAGGCCTTGCGGGCCAGGTGGACCAGGACTGCCGAGTCTTTGCCGATGCTGTAAAGCATGACGGGCTTCTGGAATTCTGAGACCACCTCGCGAATGATGTGGATGCTCTCGGCTTCGAGTTGCTTGAGGTGGGTAAGGCTATAGTCCGACATGTCGAGAAACTGTGTGGGCGGATATGAGCGAATGGGCGTGTCCCGCAGCAAGTAATTGCTGTCATAAGGACCGGCTACCAAATCTAAATGCTGCCAAGGTGACTTCAATTGCCACCGCAAGGGTGACTTGTGGGCTGCCATGAGTTGCCACTGGGCAGCACGTCCGGTGGCATGGCAGGAAGTCGCACGTCACGTGCGATGCCAGAAGTATAGACGCCTGACAGAACCCCGCTAGATGAATCGGCAGGCAGGGTCAGTTCCGCGCGGAAAACTCATGTTTCACGGCGAATTCGGCCCGCATTGTCCATCTTTTCGTCAGCAGAACGCTCAGGCACTACCTCGCTTGCTTCGAGAGATTTGCAGGATGACTCCCTCAGATTCAGCGTCGTCACCCAGCGGATAGGCAGCGACACGTCTCAATTCCAGATTGGCCAAAGCTCCCAAGTGCCGAGCCTCGTTTCGCTCCTCAAGCCATTTGGGACCCTTGATCAACAGCAGACGATCAACATTCACCCAATGAGGTTCCATCCAGCGACAAAATTTGGCCACGCTGCCCACGGCTCGTGAGACGATCGTCGAGAAGCGAAAGTCTTCCAGCAAATCTTCTCCACGGGCCCCGTAAATGGGAACCGGAAGTTGAAGCTCTTCAATGATCTCACCCAAGGCATTGGCACGTTTCGAGACTGATTCGGCGAGCGAAATCTCGATATCCGATCTGAGAATGGCAAGCGGAATTCCGGGGATGCCGTTGCCGCTGCCAAGATCAAGGACTTCCTCGCCGGGGTCCAGTAGCGGAGCCAATTGCAGGCAGTCACGCAGGTCGCGTCCCACAAACAGATCCCACGTGGTGTGACGAGTCAGGTTCAGTTGCTCGTTCCATTTCCACAGGATGCGAGCATAATTCTCCAAACGCTCGGCGATTGCTTCGTCAATCTCCATGGAATGGGCTTCGAGGGCCGCGGCAAAATCAGGGTCGATTGGCATGGGTCTGTTCGGTGAATTGTTGCATCAGAGTGTAGAAAGATAATGATGGAAGGCGTGCTCGTTGGGAAGGACGCGCCCGCTGGTGGGAACATGGTTTCCGCGATGAATTTGATTTTTTAGCGTTTGTGAGCGTCTCTTCAGGCCAGAACCGGTCTTGTTGAACCTCGGGGCTGCCGCCAAAGTTGTTGATTGAGCCGTCCGCTTCGCCTCCGCAGCCACGTTTTGTTGAGGCGTTAGGCTTTCGTCTCTTGGCTGGTAGCCAGAATCCCGATCTAGCCGTGATTGGTCAGCAGCTCAGTGATTGGTCAGCAGCTCAGTGATTGGTCAGCAGCTCAGTGGACCCATGAATTACTTGTGATTGCAGGTGTGATGTGAATTTTGGCGATTGCGAAACCGAGATCGGAGTCATTTCCTCAGTTTTTGTCTATGGAACGCTGAAACGAGGCCAAAAGCGTGGTGAGATGTGGCCATTTGAGCCGCTCAGGGTCTCAGTCGTTTTGACTCATGGCACGTTGTTTGATCGCCATGATTACCCAGCGATGACCAGTGGAACCGATGACGTTGTCGGAGAAAGATGGGATTTTCGTCCTGAGCAGATGCAGCGAGTTTTGGAAGTGTTGGACGCGATCGAAGGTGCAAATCAGCCAGGGGTTCCCGATTTGTATCGCCGCGTCGTCGTCACAACATGGAATCTTTGCGAAGCAGGTACCGCTGACCATCGCGTTGATGCAGAAGCAGCTTGTAAGTCCTACACCTATCACTATGCCAGCGACCCCGTGGATGATGGCTTCGCTCGCATCCTGCCGGATCGGTCAGCCCAGGGTGGTGTCAGACCGCGAGTGCAATGGCCAACACCATCTCAACACTGATTCGGTATCAGGATTCGACTGGCAGTGGTCATCATTTGTGGAACAGTTTGCCTACCCTGACGATAAGCTTCGATGTCAGCTTGCTACAGTTCGATGTCTTCAAGCAAGTCTCCGTCGCCACTCCACTTCGGTGTCGGATGAACGGTGTCACCAGGCCGCACCTTCTGTTTGTCTTGTAGGAGACGCAGATTCTTGGCTGTGTAGAGTCGGGGGACATGGGTGTCACCCCGTCGCAACCGATACAGAATGCAACCCTTGCTTTGAACGAAGTACATGCCCCACACCTGAGCGACGAAAAGTTCCCGCTCGAGAGAAGCACCAACAGTTTCGACTCGGTCCCCAATATCAATTCCATCAGAGATCACTTTCAGCCACATGCTCGGTCTCAAGCGAAACCTGAGTGATCCGTAGCTGTAGTGATAGTAGACTCCATCAAATCTGTCGCGTCGAAATACACGCTCACTTGGAAAGCAACGCGTTGCGACGGGAACATCATCTGGATGAATGAATCCCTGACCATCCTGTGGCCAACGTGGGATACAACCGTAGTCAGGAAGAGGTGGCCAATCCATTTGATTTCAGTAAGGGGCCTTGGGATGAACGGGCTGTTTCAGGGGCACGCTGGTCTGCTTGTGATCACTTTAATCCGCAAAGAAGTCGATCATGCGACCGTCGAGATCCCACGCGGTACTATGCATGGCCGGAAAGGATGTCCTGTCATGTCCGCGATCAGACACCGAAGGCATTGCTGCGGTTACAGGAATTCACTGACTGGCATGACCAGAATTTTACCATCCCCAATTCGCCCGCAACGGGCAACCGCGACAATCTTTTCGAGTACTTCTTCACAGCGTGAATCATCCACCCAGAGCGTGATTTCAACCTTGGGCACAAAAGCCTGTGAGTATTCCGTTTCCTGATACTCATCGAGATAACTTTTTTGACGACCGTAGCCTTTGACCTCGGTTACGCTCAACGCCTCAATCGGCGCCCGGCGTAAACTGGTCAGAACTTCTTCGGCTAGGTGCGGGCGGATGACTGTGACGATTTGCTTCATGGTTTTCCTGTGCCCCCAGTCTAACGCCCCTTTCCACCCAGAAAAGGCGGTAAAATGCGCTGGGGGCCAATCCTGCTACAGATTCTTCTCTGTGTCACGTCTTTCAGCTACGTCTGTGCAAAGGGAATTGAATCCCATGCATTCACGCAACTGCATTTCATTAGACTGATATATCTGCTGGCAGCAGGGTTGGTCTGCTGAGCAGCCAAATCAGACCGCCCCGAACGGGGCCTCAAGTGTTCCATTTGAGTTTACCGAATTTGGCTTTCATCTTCATCGTTCCTTGGATATTTGCATGCCATCTCAACGTCTTCTGAATTTCATTGGAGTCAACCTGCGCTCGCTTCTGTTGGCTGCGCTCGTGCTGGTGTCAGGTGCATCGGGCCGTGCTATCGAGCCTGATAACCCGCCTGCCAATTCGTCGCTGACGCGGGGAAGGCTGACGTTGGTGGGTGATGATTTCTCGTTCACTGAGGGGCCTACAGCTGATGATTCGGGGAATGTTTATTTTACGGACCAACCCAATGACCGAATTGTTCGCTATGACTTTGCCACAGGTGAATTGACTGACTGGCTGAAGCCTTGTGGGCGGGCGAACGGTTTGTACTTCATCGCCCCCGACAAGATGATTGCTTGTGCTGATGCCAATAATGAACTTTGGCAGATCGACCTCCGCGATCAAAAGCACGCTGTCCTTGCGGCGGGAAGCGACGGGCAAAGATTCTCCGGGCCAAACGATTGCTGGGTTGACCGTGATGGAGCAATTTATTTTACCGACCCTCTCTATAAACGCCCCTATTGGACTCAGGTCATTCCTGCGGACAATCCACGCGGCGTTTATCGAGTTTCGCCTGAAGGCAAGGTGCAAAAAGTTGTTGGCGACCTGAAACAACCCAATGGGATCGTTGGGGACGCAAAGAATCGTGAACTCTACATCGCTGACATCGGTGATGGAAAAACGTATCGCTACCGGATTGACGAATCCGGGCAACTTACCGATCGGACTCTGTTTTGCTCGATGGGAAGTGACGGCATGACCATTGATGAACAGAGGAACCTTTATTTAACGGGCCGGGGGGTAACGATATTCAATCGTGATGGCAAGAAACTGGAAAATATTGCCGTTCCAAAAGGCTGGACGGCGAATGTCACCTTCGCTGGGCCCCAGCGAAAGGATCTCTTTATCACGGCAAAAGATTCTGTATTTGTTATCGAAATGAATGTTGCCGGTCTGAAATAGATCACGAGTGTGTCAGGTTCTGGGCGGTGGCTGTTGTTGCGATAACTCGTATGTGCTCTTTGCGGGTGTGTATCCTGATGTAACTCCGAGTTGCCGAATCGTCGTGATCTGTCACGCTACAATCTTAGGGTGGAGCCCAGTATTTCGCCTCGCGTCACTGCCTCGTCGCCATCGACATTCAATGGTTTGTTTGCTGTTCACTCACGTTCTAACTCGCCGTCGACTGCCTGAGATCATTTTGTGGCTTGCTGTGGCCCTGTTGCTGGCGGCTGCTGCTGGGGCGAGGTATCTCAATGCTGATACCGATGGCAATGCGGTAACGCCCT
>Ga0315331_10001005_pt1 | contig 20829 bp, 19 predicted proteins | sample M160m34915metaG_FD_203456 | JGI IMG/M metagenome (GOLD analysis project Ga0315331, IMG submission 203456) | Ammonia-oxidizing marine archaeal communities from Monterey Bay, California, United States - M1 60m 34915 | ecosystem: Environmental > Aquatic > Marine > Intertidal zone | place: USA...
AGACATTCCCTCAACTAGATAAGTGGCCAACCGGTACCTTGCGTGTCAAAAAAAGTCACCCTTTGCCAAAAATAGTCACTTCGCCCCCCGCGGGGGGCGAAGTCGGCCTGGAGATTTGCACGGAGGGCGCCTCGATGAGCTCGAGGGTCCCCTCCGGGAGACGGCCTGCCGCGGCGAGCGTCTCGGCTCGGAACCGGGGTGTGCCGTCCTGACTGGCGGGCACGAGGAGGAGGAGGCGCGGTTGTCGTTGCGGGTCGACACCCAGCGCCGGCGCGAGCTGGAGCCAGAGCGGCGAGTGCGTGAGCTCGCTTTCGAGCCAGGTCAGGCAGCCGAGCGCGCGTGTGAAGCAGCTCATCTCGTCGCGCCGGGCATCGAAGACGGCGGCGATCTGGCCGTCAGAGCTCGCGGCGAGGAGGTCGATCGCTGTCGACTCGGCCCGCACATTGCGTGCGACGATCTGGAGGTCGGGGGCGACCGCTTGGAGCGCGTCATCCAGCCAACACTGTGGGACGGCGGGCGCGGGCGACGCCAAGAAGGCCAGCAGTGCTTCAGCGAGAGTGGTCAGGGCAGTCCAGGCCCTGGATTTCTCGGAGTGCAATTCGAGGGGGCGGCGGTTCGACCAGGCCTGAAGCATCTGGTCAGGGTGGACGAGCGGCCCGAGGTGCGTCAGCGCGGCCCCCCCGGCCTCGACGACCGCCAAGGCCAGCGCCTCGAACGCCTCCTCGGCCTCTTGTTCGGCGCGCCAGGGGCCAAGTGTCGTTACGCCGATCCGCGCTCCCGGCTGCCAATAGGCGATCGCGAGGGCGTCATCTCGTGCCTGTACGCGTGCGTCGTCGTCAGGCCCCAGGAGGAGGAGCCACGCGGTGGGCGCGCGACGCCCTGCCGCGAGGCTGGCGCTTGGTCGTGCGTCGAGGCAGTCGAGCAGGATTGGCGCTGAGGACGGGTTGGTGCCGGGGTTCGTGTGTGCTGCTGGGGCAGTGACCGGCTCCGGGGTGGGCTGATCAGGAAGAATCGAGCAGGGATAGCCGAGTTTCTCGAGTCGGTTCAGGAGGTTCCATGCAATCGCGACGCCCACCTCGGCGTTGCGCCCCAACGGGATCCCGACCCAGCTGCCCTCGGGGCCGGGTGTGTCATCCGGGTCGGGCTCGGGCGGAGTTGGTGTGCTTGCTGGCGCTGGTACGTCGCGGGCTGCCGCTTCGGGGACCATGGCATCGAAGACCTCACCTATGTCTCGTGCCATGAAGCAATCCTCGGGCGGTGATCCTCTCGGGCGCGGGGCGCTTTCGAAGGGCGAAGTGTAGCATTTCGGCACCATCTCTGGAGCGGCGAGCCGCCTAGGCAGACGCAAGTCGACCCGCTCCGGTCGAGCGAGGCGATTGGCGGGCCGTTTAGGTGATGACGAGGACCGAGTTCTCGCGGCCAGACGGGTTGGGCACCGAGTTTGGGTTACTCGGGTCGCACCGCCACTCGCCGTCGACGACGTACCGGTACTGGTACGTCCCAGGTGGCAGCTGCAGGATTTTCGTCCAGACACGGCCACGACCGCTTGATTCGATGACCGAACGCACACCCTTGTCTGGCATCCACCCGTTGAAGTCGCCCGCGATGCGAACGTCGCCTGCTTCTGCGTCCTGGAAGTGGATCACGACCTCTCTCAGCGTTCCGCTCGCGCTGGTGTGCGCATCCTCGTTTTCACTCTTGTCGGGGCGGGGAGACGAGGCGGCGACTTCGAGGGCGAGCGCTGCGTAGTCGACGGCACCGTTCGCGCGTGGGGCGAAGGCGCAGATGGGTTGGCCGCGCTGCGCCGCCTCGCGAAGTTTCACGTTCAGTCGGATCACGCTGTCGAAGCATTGATCCTTGAAGAGTTCACGGATCTCGCCAAGGGTCTCGCGTGCGTAGCGCGTGCGGCCATCGTAGAGCGTGGGGAGGACGCGCACGCTCAGCTCGTGGTCGAGGCGTTCGGATAGCAACTCGATGGTCTCGAACAGCCGCTGCACGCCGTCGATGGCGAAGAAGCTCGTTTCGAGCGGGATCACGACTTCCCTGGCGGCGCGCAGGGCATTGAACGTGAGGAGCCCGACGTTGGGAGGGCAATCGATCAGGACGAAGTCGTAGGACTTCGACAGGCCGGCGAGCGCCGCGGAGAGTCGTTGTGTGGGCGAGTCGACGTCTCGACCCGAGAGCTTTTGCTCCAGGGCGGAGAGAACGATGCCGGCGGGTGCGAGGTCGAGCCCTTCGGAGACCGCCACGAGGATTCGACCCATCTTCGCGGCGCCGTCGGGGTCGACGAGCACATCGTATATGTTCTCATCGACCGCGTCGGGGTCGGTGCCAAGCGCGAGCGTCGTGTGTGCCTGCGGGTCGAGATCGACCGCGAGCACCGAAGCGCCGTCTGCCGCGAGGCTGGCCGCTAGATTGACGGTCGTCGTGGTCTTGCCGCAACCACCCTTTTGGTTGACAACACTGATCACGCGCATGGCGTTCCCCTCGTTTGAGACCCCTCGCAACAGGTCGGCTGCTGAGCCGGGTCCCGATGACGAGTGCCTCGCCGCTCCCCCAAGCGACATCAACTGTCGGTCATCCTCTCCGCTGTCTTGCCCGCGTTTACATCTCGCGTTCGGCGCCCCGTTGGGGCTTCGAACGCACCGCGTCGTAGCGCTCAGCCCGCTGCGCTTTGCGCACCGACCTCTCTCCGGACAGACTGTGCGCGCCGCGCCGCAGTCTTGGCTTCTGCTTGTCCGCGGACCCACGCCTCGATTTCGCGCTTGAACTGGGCGATCTCAAAGATCCATTCTTGGCCGGTCAGGGCCTCGAACGCGCTATCCCGGTCGAACACCACAAGGATGTCCCCTGTCGCAATGATGCAGAGCTGCTCGAGCGGTCGGTTTACCGCAGGGAGACGCTCGGAGAGCGCCTCGATGCTTCGCCGAATCCGCTGCAGGGATACGCCGGAATCGATCAAACGCTTGGCCGCTTTCAGCGCGATCAAATCGGAGAAGCTGTAGCGGTGGTGCCCACCAGGGGTCCGCTCCGAAGGAACGACCAAACCAGTCTTCGCCCAATACTGGAGCTGCCTGCGAGACAACCCAAGTACTCGAACAACTTCACGCGTCTGGAAGAGTCGCTTTTCGCGGAGGATTGAGGTCTGATTCAACGAACGTGACTTGGGGTTATTCTCCATCAAAGCCCTTGTTGGCCCGGTCGCGGCCTTCCGCCCTCATCATCGCCTCAACGAAAGAGTATGCTCGAGTTGGACCAAAGGCAAATAAAAATGTCGCGATCTTTCGTGAGCCCCCGCGGGTGCAGGTTGGTGCGCCTCCGGCACCGTTTCCCGCGAGGGTGTACGTTGACGAGATGGCTTCGGATCTGAAATCGCAAAAAACCGGAAGCAAGGACCCGGATGGGCGTGTCTTCGTCGTCGATGCGCAGGGGCGCAGGCCGTTTATGCGCGGGATCATGGTCCACTCGCTGACGGCTCGAGGGATCGAGTTCGAGCGCGCTTACGAGATCGCGGAAAAGGTGCGCCAAGCGATCCGTGGGCGGTCTGAGGTCGGTCGCGAGGAGCTTGCTGTGCTCCGCGGTCGGCTCTCGTCCGGTGTGGCGTCCCCAGCAGAAGGCGCGGAAGAGTCGCTCGCGCTGCCCGCGGTCGTCGAGGTCGGAGGGGGGCGCCGATCGGTTCCGTTCTCGAAGGAGGTCTTGTCGCAGTCGTTGTTGGCGGCGTCAATCGACCCGACCGACGCGTTCGAGGTCGCCCGCGAGATCGAACTCCGGCTGCATCGCGACGGGACGCGCGAGGTCCCGCGGAAGGAACTCCGCCTGATCGCCCACGAGGTCCTCCTCGGGCGATTTGGGGAGGCGACCGCCGACCGCTTCCTGACGTGGCGCGAATACCAGGAGCCGACCAAGCCCGTGATTATCTTGTTGGGCGGCACGACGGGTGTCGGGAAGACATCGATCGCGCTCGAGGTTGCGCTGCGACTTGGGATCCGTCGTGTCCTCTCGACCGATTCGATCCGTCAGGTCATGCGGCTGATGTTGTCGAACGAGTTGGCGCCCGCACTCCACGCGTCGTCGTTCGATGCTCACGCGGCGCTCGGGTTAGACGGAGAGGGCGCAAGTCGGGTCTTCGAGGGCTTCCTGCAGCAGACGACGATCGTCTCGCTCGGCGTCCGCGCGATCCTCGAGCGCGCGATCGAGGAGCATACGAGCCTGGTCCTCGACGGGGTCTCGATCGTCCCCGGTCAGACGGACTTGGATGGGTATCGATCGAAGGCCCACGTGATCCCTTTGATGATCGGCCGCCTCGATGAGCAGGCCTTCCTGGGGCACTTCCGGCAGCGAGGAACCGAGGCGCCTCGCCGGGGGATGACGCGTTACCTCCAGAACATCGACTCGATCGTCGCGATCCAGAACCAGCTCCTCGAGCTCGCAGATGAGCACGATGTGCCGATCGTCGATAACCGCTCGGTCGAGAGCTCGGTTCCGCTCGTCATTCGTCACGTGGTCGAGTTCCTCCGGAACTCGGGCGGCCCGCCCGAGCCCGAACTGCCTTACGATGAGAGCGAGGGGCGCTGAGCGGCCGTCCCCGTCCGTGCGCGACCCGCTCGCTGCTGCCGCTCGGCAGGCAGCGGCCGGTGACCGATCGCGTCGCTGCGTCCGTTGTTTGTCCCTGTGGGAAGAGATCGTCGATACTCAATCGGTTGGTATGCGACGCGGTCGAACCGCTGAGTGGCTTCAGGAGATCCGATGGAAACCAATCCCCCTGATTTACATACGCTTGGTGCGCTGCGCGCAGCGGGACATCGCCCCCGAAGTCTCCGTGAAGAAATTCACGCCAACCTGCAGTCCTGCCTGCGCGAGGGGCGGGAGTTGTTCCCGGGGATTCGGGGCTACGACGAGACCGTCATCCCTGCGGTTGAAAACGCGTTGCTCTGTGGGCATGACATCATCTTCCTCGGAGAGCGAGGGCAGGCGAAGACGCGCATGATTCGCGCGTTCACCGCCTTGCTCGATGAGTGGCTCCCTGTCATTGCGGGCAGCGAGATCAATGACGACCCGTTCCATCCTGTCTCCGCCTACGCCCGAGCGCTCGTCGCCGAGCGCGGAGACGAGACGGAGATCAGCTGGTTGCGGCGCGAGGATCGGTATACGGAGAAGCTCGCGACGCCCGACGTGTCGATCGCAGATTTGATCGGCGATGTCGACCCGATCAAGGTCGCCGAAGGGCGTCACCTCTCCGATGAACAAACGATCCATTTTGGGCTGTTGCCCCGGAGTCACCGCGGGATCTTTTGCATCAACGAACTCCCGGACCTGACAGAAAAGGTGCAGGTCGGGATGTTCAACGTGATGGAGGAGCGTGACGTCCAGGTGAAGGGCTACCGGGTGCGCTTGCCGCTCGATTTGCTGATCGTGGCAAGCGCGAACCCGGAGGACTACACGAGCCGCGGGCGGATCATTACCCCGCTGAAGGACCGCTACGCCGCGCAGATCCGCACGCACTACCCACCGACCCGCGAGCTGGAGCTCGAGGTCGTCCGGCAGGAGGCGGCGCTCCCTAGCTGTGACGGTGTCGAGCTGAGGATGCCTTCCTTCATGGAGGAGATCGTCGCGCAGTTGACCTTCGAGGCGCGGATGTCGCCGGACGTGTCTCAGGCCTCCGGGGTGTCCGTGCGTATGACGATCGCAAACTATGAAACGTTAGGGGCTGCAGCGCTGCGGCGTGCGTTGCGGCTCGGTGAATCGGAGGCGGTACCTCGGGTCAGCGACCTGGCCTCGCTGGTGGCTTCCTCGACGGGGAAGCTCGAGCTGGAGTACGCGGGCGCCGAGCAGTCGGAACTCGAGGTCGTTTCCGGTCTCCTCAAGCGCGCGACGCGCGTCGTCTTCGAGGAGCACGTGGTAGCGGGGGAGGCGGACGCGGTGCTCGCTTCGTTCGAGGACGGATGGCAGATCGAGGTCGGCTCTCGGATGCCCGCGGCGGACTATCTCGAGGGGCTTGATCAGATCGCGGGCCTCCGGGACGTCGCGGCCAAGGTCGCGGGGAGCTCGTCTCCGGGTGAGATGGCGTCAGCGATCGAGTTTGTTCTCGACGGGTTGCATCTGCTCAATCAACTCAACAAGAACGAAGCCGACGGCGGCGTTCGCTATCAGGGCGCTTGAGTTCGGAGATGGCGGTCTGGCGCTACAGCCGGTGGGACGGGAGCCTCGACGAGTTTTCGCTCGACGCGAAGCAAGCTCTCGACGCGATGACCGACCTGATGATGGAAGGGCTGACCGCGCAGGAGGCGCTCGAGTGGATGCGTCAGCACGGATTCGAGCTCGGCGGGATGAATTTCCGCGTGATGGGGCTCGAGGAGCTGCGCGACGAGCTGCGGGGGCAACTCGAGTCGATGTACTCCCAGTATTCACTCGATCATTCGACCGACGAAATGAGCGAACGTCTGGATGACATTCTGGCGCGTGAAGAGGAGGCGCAGCGCCGCCGCCACGGCTACGAGTCCGCTGCGATGAATGATTTCCTCGAGCGGCGTCATGCGCCGGTCGACCGTCTCTCGGACAAGGTCGAGCGCTTCCGTGACCACGAGTTTGCGGACACAGAGGCTGCGGAGGAGTTCGCTGAGCTGCTGGACGAGATCGACCGGCTGCGGGAGCTCGAGCAGTTTCTGGAGCAGCAGGGGGATCGGTTTAGCGGTCGCGCGGACGCGGATTATGAGCAGGCTCAGGAGATCCGCGAGCAGATCGAGGCGATGCAGCAGCTGATGCAGGACTTGCAGGCTGGCAACCTCGAGCAGGTCTCGCCGGAGGCGCTGCGTGAACTGCTGGGAGACGCGGCGGCCCAGTCGTTGGTCTTGCTGCGGGACCTCGAAGGCTCGATGCGTGAGCAGGGACTGTTACGCGGTGACAGCCCGGAGTTGACTCCCCGCGCGATCCGACACATTGGCGCCCAGGCCCTCGCGGACGTCTACGGCACCCTGCGAAAGGGGCGCCCCGGTCGTCATGAGACGACGGCGCGCGGGGTCGCCATGCCACGCCCCGATGAGACGCGTCCCTGGGAATTTGGGGATCCGCTGGATCTCGACATCGTGGGAACGGTGATGAACGGGGTCAAGCGCCGGGCGGCAATGGGGGGGGAGGCGGGCGCACGGGTGTCGCTCGAGCCCGAAGACTTCCAGATCCATGAGATGGACTTCAACACCCAGACGACGACGGTGCTATTGCTCGACTTGTCCTGGTCGATGTCCTGGGCGGGGCGGTTCCCAGCCGCGAAGCGTGTGGCCATCGCGATGGATCAGCTCGTTCGCACGCGCTATCCGCGAGATCACTTCTTCGTCGTCGGGTTCTCCACCCGAGCCCGCGAGCTCCCGATTCGCGAGCTCCCAGAGGTCAGCTGGGACATGGGTGACCCGTTTACCAATCTCCAGGAGGGGCTGATGGTCGCCGAGCGGTTGATCGGTGAACACCCCTCTCCGTCGCCTCAGATCATCGTGATCACGGACGGCCAGCCAACGGCGTATTTCGAGTCGGCAACCGGGGACCTCAACGTGGAGTGGCCGATGGGGATGGGGGGCGTCTCGCCGAACGCGGTCGCGGAGACGCTGTCGACCGTTCGCCGCGTGACGCGGAAGGGCTGCACGATCAACACGTTCATGCTCGATGACGCTCCCGAGCTGGTCGGATTCGTCGAACGCATGACACAGATCAATCGCGGTCGCGCGTTCTTCTCGAGCCCGGGTCAGCTCGGGTCGTTCCTGATGGTGGACTACATCGCGCGGCGCAAGCTGCGCCGAGGGGTCTGATGAGAAGCCTTCGCGGTGTGGGGCGGCGGTTGGGCGCCAACGGGGTCCGTGTCATCAAGCGGGCGAGGGCGCGTAGCTTGTATGGCGCCGTGGGGACGGAGGGCAACACCTGGCTCTTGGTCCGGCTGGGTGCGCAGCTGTCAGAGCGCCGCGTGTCTGCCGGGCTTGGCTCCTCCGAGCCGCCGCCGCTCGCGCTCGTCGACTTGCTTCGGACGTTCGAGGTCGCGGGGGCGGATTCTCGCGTGGCGGGTGTTCTGCTGCGTTTTGAGGGAGGTCCTCCGGGGGTCGCTGCGGCGGAGCCGCTGCGCCGCGCGGTCGAATCGCTGCGGGCGGCAGGGAAGACGGTCTGGGCTTGGAGTGAGGGTTACGACGCCCTGTCCTACTACGTGGCCTCCGCCGCGGACCGCGTCGACGTCGCTCCAACGGGATCGCTACAGCTGTTGGGGCTGCGTTCTCAGCAGCCTTTCTTCAAGGGGCTCCTCGACAAGTTGGGGGTTCGGGCGGAGGTCGTGCGAATTGGCTCCAACAAGGCCGCCGCCGATCCGCTGGTGCGCCGGGCCATGGCTGAGCCCCAGCGGGAGCAGGTAACCGCCTACCAGTCCGAGGTGTTCGAGGAATTGGTGCGGGCGATCGCGTCCGGCCGCGGGCTCTCCGAGGAGAGCGTCCGCGGGCTAATCGATGAGGGCCCCCACGGCGCGGAGGCAGCTTGTAGGGCGGGCCTCTTCGACGCGTTGCGGTACCCCGACGAGGTCGATGCGTCGCTCCGGGAGGCGTTTGGTCAGGGAAGTGGAGACGTCGCCGAGGCGGCGGATGCGGACGCCTTCCCCCTCGTTGAGGGAGGCGCGTACTTCGGCTGGGTCGCGAGTGACGCGGGGTGGCGGCCGGTCCTGCACGAGCTCCCCCGGGTCGCTTACGTTGTGGTCGAAGGGGCGATTCGCAAGGGCCGGTCGGCGCGCGGCGTCTCGAGCCAGCGCTACAGCGAGCTGTTTCGGAAGCTCAAGGATGATGAGCAGGTATCCGGAGTGATCGTCCGGATCGCGAGCCCCGGGGGCGACGCCGTCGCTTCGGACCTGTTGCACCGAGAAATCGAGAGGCTCTCGCGGCGGAAGCCAGTGGTCGTCTCTATGGCGGACGTCGCGGCTTCTGGGGGGTATTACCTGGCTGTTGCGGGCGACCACATCCTGGCCGAGAAGACGACCCTCACGGGCTCGATCGGCGTCGTGGGGGGGAAGCTCGACCTCTCCGGCTTGTACGCGCGCCTCGGGATCGACTTCGAGTCAATCGAAAGGGGTGAGCGGGCGGGCTTGTACTCGGAGACCCGAGGGTTCACGCCCGCCGAGCGGCAGGCCCTGCGCGCGGAGATGCAAACGCTCTATGAGGCGTTCAAAGAGCGCGTGGCCGCTGGCCGGTCGCTCTCGGAGCGCGACGTCGAGCGGGCGGCGCAGGGTCGCGTCTGGAGTGGCGCGCGCGCACGAGGCCTGGGCCTCGTCGATGACCTTGGCGGTCCCCTCGAGGCGTTGGCGAAGATGCGAGCGCGGCTGGCCCTCGCGCCGGGTGCGCGGTACCTCCTAGACGTCTACCCACAGCGGCGCCTCTTCCCGCTCGCCCCGGAGTGGTTCTCGTCGCTCGTTTGGGGGCCTCGGCGAGCGAACGTGGATTGGGACTGAGGAAAGATGGCGCGAAAGCTCAAGTACGACATCCCCGGCCCGGACTGGCGCCGCACCGCCGAGGACCTCGCGACATCGGGGTGGGAGGTCCTGTTTGGGGTCGGGAGCGAGACGCCGTGCCAGCGGGTCGTCGAGATCGGCTTCGGTCGCGGCGAGTTCATCACGGATCTCGCGGTCCACTCGCCCGAGGTCTCGTTCCTGGGTGTCGAGGTGTCGTTCAAGCGCGTGCTGAAGCTGGCGAGACGTGTCGCAGTGATGCCGATCGACAACATCCGGCTGGTGCAGGGGCGCGCGGAGGACCTCGTCTGCGACGCGCTCGAGGATGCGAGTGTCGACGGTTTCTGGATCAACTTTCCGGACCCCTGGCCGAAGAAGCGCCATGCGAAGCACCGCCTGGTTCAGCCGACGTTCGTCAGCCTTCTCGCGCGGCGGCTGCGGGAGGGGGGGGTGCTCCGGCTCGCGACGGATCACCGAGCGTACGCCGAACAGATGGACGCGGTGCTGGTGGCGGAGCCGCTTCTCGAGAACGTCTATGCACCGCTCCACTGGAGGCCTGAGGTCGCAGGACGGCTGCATACGGGTTACGAACAGGAATGGCGAGAGGAGGGGCGGCCCTTGCACTTCTTTGAGTATCGCCGACGGTGAGCGCACAGGATATGGAACCCACTCGCCCCAACCTCAAGGACTACGCGCCGGAAGCGCTTCGAGAGCGGTTCCGCGCCGAGGGCCTGCCCGCTTATCGCGCGGATCAGGTCGCGGGGTGGCTGTATCGCAAGGGCGTAGACGACCCCGGCGCGATGACGGACCTCTCCGTCGACTTGCGCGCCCGCCTCTCCGCAGAGTGGGAGAGCCGGGCCCTCGAGGCTGGCGCGGTGCAGCAGTCCGTCGACGGGACGCGCAAGGTTGCCTTGCAGACCCGCGACGGCGTCTGGGTCGAGAGCGTCGTCATCCCCGAGGAGCGACGTAACACGCTCTGTGTCTCGACGCAGGTCGGGTGCCCGCTCGACTGCTCCTTTTGCGCGACGGGCTCGCTTGGCTTTGGCCGCAACTTGACCACCGCGGAGATCGTGGACCAGGTCTGTCGCGCGCAGGGCGAACTCGACGAGGGGGATTCCCTGACCAATGTGGTCTTCATGGGAATGGGTGAGCCTCTGCTCAACCTCGCGAACGTCAGCGAGGCGATCCGGACGCTGATCCACCCGAAGGGTTTCCAACTCGCGCCGCGGCGGGTCACGGTCTCGACCGCTGGCGTCGTGCCCCGGATCCACGATTTGCTTGCGCTGGCGCCCGTCAACCTTGCCGTCTCGTTGCACGCGACGACAGACGAGGTACGGGACGAGCTCGTCCCCCTCAATAAGCGGTTTCCGCTGGCGACGTTGCTAGGGGCGCTGCGTGAGGACCCGCTGATCAACCGCCGCCGCCCAGTGTTCTTCGAATATACGCTGATGGCCGGGGTGAACGATTCACTGGAGGACGCTCGCAGGCTTCCCCACCTGCTGCGAGGCCTCCCCGCCAAGCTGAACGTGATCCCGATGAACCCTCACAGCGACTCGGGGTATCTCCCGCCCGAGGACGCGGTCGTCGATCGCTTCATGACAGAGGTTCACCGCGGCGGCCTCCGGGTCACGCTCCGCCGCGACCGCGGCCGCGACATTGACGCCGCCTGCGGCCAGCTGGCCGCTCGTGGCCTGAAGAGCGGCAGCTCGGCCGTCGCCGCTGAGCCGGGCTGACGACTCCTGCGCTCTCGGGCCTCTCAAGACAGCCTCGCGTCTGACCGATGCACTCGATGGAGAGAGTTGCACACGAATGTTGTACGTCGTTGGGGACATTCACGGCGAGTTGGAGAAGCTCGACGAGTTGTTCGAGACGCTGCCGCTGGCGGCGGGGGACGAGTTCGTCTTCCTCGGTGACTACGTCGACCGTGGGCCCGACTCGTGTGGCGTGATCGAGCGGCTGCTCGACTGGGCGAAGCAGTGGCCCTGCACGCATCTGCTCGGCAACCATGAGTCGATGTTCCTCGACTTCCTGGGCTGGACGGATGACGCCTACTTCGGCAGCGATGCCTTCCTGCTCAACGGAGGGGAACACACCCTCGCGAGCTACGGATATTTCGATCGGGACGTCCCCAGCGCTGACAGCTTCGAGCTGCCGAAGGCGCATGAAGACTTCTTGCTCTCATTGAAGCGCTTCCATCGCTCCGGCGACTACGTCTTCGTCCACGCGGGACTCGATGACACCCCTCCGGGCGCGGAGGATGTCGCCCATGCGTTGAACCGGATGTGCCCGCGCGAGTTGCTCTGGAACCGGAGCGGGAAGCGGTTTGCGCCCGACCTGGGCGTGACGGTGGTATACGGCCACACACCCGCTGCGGATTTCAGCGTCCGTTGGAATCTCCCCCATTCGATCGGGATCGACACGGGCGCCGTCTATGGCGGGCCGCTGACCGCGCTCCGCCTCCCGGATCAGACCGTCTTCCAGGTCTAGCTTCACCGAGGACTTCGGGGGCGGCCGGTGCGCGCGGGGTCCGCTACTGTGGCGGCCGCTCATTCGAGGCCCCCGATGAGTCTCATCCGCTACTACTTCCGATCTTACCCACGTCAGAGCGCTATCACGTTGGTGTGCCTGGTCGCCGCCGCGTTTGCGGAAGGGCTCGGGCTCGCGAGTGTCGTCCCGCTCCTCGCGATCGCGATGGGCCGCGATCAAGTCACGGAGTCCCGTGGTGGCCAGGAGGTGGCCGAGCTGCTCGAGGCGGCGTTGGCGTGGTTCGGGCTCCCCTTCAGCGTGGTGACCGTTGCACTCGTGATCTCCGTCCTGATCTGGCTGAAGGCAGGTTTGATCCTTCTCTCGATGCGGCAGGTCGGCAACACGGTCGCGTGGATCGCGACGGACCTGCGGTTGGAGTTGCTGCGTCAGCTGCTCGACGCACGCTGGAGCTACTACAGCCGGCAGCCGCTGGGCCGCTTGACCAACGCGATCGCGACGGAGGCCACACGGGCCTCGAACGCCTATCGGCAGCTCGCGTTGGCGGCGAAGTTCGTCGCGCTGAGTTCGGTGGGCATCATCGTGGCGATGTGGCTCTCCTGGCAGCTTGCCCTCGTCACGCTGGTTGGGTGGGGGGTCATTGGGGTGGCGCTCAACCGGCTCATCCGGCTGTCTCGTCGAGCGGGCTTGAAGCAGACCACGGTCATCAATTCGCTGCTGAGCCGGCTCTCCGACGTCCTGCTGAACGTCAAGGTGCTCAAGGGCATGCACCGGGAGCATGTGATTGGTCCGGTCCTAGAGCGTGACACCACTCGGCTGCAGAAGGCGCTCCGCAAGCAGGTGCTCGCCCAGGAGAGTTTGAAGGCCCTGCAAGAACCGCTGATGTTGCTGCTGCTACTCGCGACGCTGCTCCTTTCCGAGTCGGCGGGGTTGATCGGGTTCGAAGAGATCACGGTCATGTTGCTCGCGCTGACGCGGAGCCTGGCCGGCGCGACGCGGATCCAACGGCGCTATCAGCTGGCAGTTACGAACGCATCCGCGGTCGATTCGCTGCTCGAGTTGATGGAGACCGCCCGGGAGGCGGCGGAGTCGGCTCACGGCGGAAACGCGCCGCGTCTCGAGCGGGCAATCGATATGGAGGGTGTGCGGCTCGCTTACGAGGGCGAGCCGGTACTCGAAGGTCTCAACCTGACGGTCCCTGCAGGCGAGATTACGGCGCTCATCGGTGGTTCCGGGGGCGGGAAGACGACGCTGACGGACCTTGTTATGGCACTCGCCCTCCCCGACGAGGGGGTGGTTCGTGTCGACGGAGTTTCGCTCGAGGCGATTGATGTGGGGGCGTGGCGTCGGATGATCGGATACGTCCCGCAGGAGATCGTGCTGCTGCATGACTCGGTGCGCGTGAACGTCACGTTTGGTGACGTGGGGATCCCGGACGAAGAGGTCGAGCGCGCATTGCGCGCCGCGGGTGTTTGGGAGGTCGTAGAGGGGATGCCCGGCGGCCTCGACGCCTCGGTCGGGGAGCGGGGGAGCAAGCTCTCGGGTGGAGAGCGGGCGCGGATCGGGCTCGCGCGAGCGTTGGCGGGTCACCCGCAGCTGCTCATTCTGGACGAGGCCACCGCGGCGCTCGACCCGGAGACCGAGGCCAAGGTCTTGGAGACGCTGCGGAGCCTCCGCGGGGAGGTCACAGTCCTCGCAATCTCTCATCAACCGGCGCTTCGGGAAGTCGCGGACCGCGTGTACCGCATCGAGGCGGGCCGCGCAGAGCGCCTCGATCCGGGGCGGCTCGCGAGCTGAAACGCCGCCGTCTACGGCTGGTCGAGGACGGAGAAGCCGCTCCCGATCAGGTCCTGGATGTCGATGATCCCCAGGAGCTTGCCCCCGTCGTCGACGACGGCGATCTCGTCGATCGCGTGCCGACGCATCAGGTTGAGCGCGTCGGCTGCCCGGTCCTGCGCGTTCACGCGCTTGGGGTGTTGGGTCATCAGCTCGCGGACCGGACGTTGGACGAGCTTCTCCATGTTCTCGAAGAGGCGAAAGAAGTCTCCGTGGGTGAGGATGCCTTGCAGCAGCCCCTCGCCGTCGACGATGGCCGCAGCGCCCGCTTTACGCGGAGCTTTGACCATGGCCTCGTAGCAGTCGGCCAGCGTCGCGTCCTCGTGAACCGCGGGGCAATCGGCGCCGGTGCGCATGATCTCCTGCGCTTTCATCAAAGAGCGTCCGAGGGCGCCGCCCGGGTGCCTCGTCGCGTAGTCCTCGCGGCCGAAGGAGCGCAATTCCATCACGGTCAGCGCGAGCGCGTCGCCCAGCGCGAGCATGGCGGCGGTCGATGAGCTGGGGGCGAGCCCGAGAGGACAGGCCTCGGGGGTATCGCCAATGTTGAGCACGATGTCGGCGTGTTGCGCCGCCTTCGAGTCCGGGGTCGCGGTCAAGAGGATCACGGTACAGCCGACCTCGCGAGCCAGCGGGAGGACGCGAACCAACTCCGAGCCGCCGCTCTTGCTCAGACCGATCACGACATCTTCAGCGCACAGCATGCCAAGGTCCCCATGGATGGCCTCAACGGGGTGCAGCGTGTAGCTATGGGTGCCCGTGCTGGCGAGGGTCGCGGAGATCTTGTCGCCGATGAGCCGCGCTTTCCCGACACCCGTGACACAGACGCGTCCCCGTTGTTCGAGCGCTTGGATTACGGCGTCCGCTGCGGCCAGGAATTCGTCGCCCAGGTGGCGCTCCGCGCTTCGGATCGCCTCTGACTCGGCTTGCATTACGGTGCGTGCGCGCGCCAGCGCGACGTCGCGTTGTTTGCCGCTGAGACCCATGCCCTTCCCCCTCAATGGAGGGAGACTGTACGACAACCTGCTGCCGAGTCCCGTTGTCCCCCGGGGGATTTTCGGCGGTGCGGGACAGGGTGTTCATCTCTATCCTCCCGGCTCGGGCTCCTCCAGCCCGAGTCTTCCGAAGTCCTCTCGCCAGCAAGGGCCACCCGCATGTCCGGGTGCACTAGGTTCATCGGATGACATCGACCGAGCAGCCGGCGCAGCCGGATGCCGCCCAGGTGGCGTCAGGGTGCGACCCCTCCGGGGTCGCCGTGTTGACGCGTGGCTTCGCGGGGGGTGGCCTACAGAAGATGTCCCTGCACGTCGCCCCGGAGTGGACCGCTCGGGGCTGGCAGGTCGACCTCGTCAGCGAGAAGGATGGCGATCCGAGCGGGCTCCCCGATGCGGTACGCCCAGTGGCCTTGGCGCCTCCGATTGGTCTCGCGGTGTGCTGGGCGGCGTTTCGGGCCGACCCGGGCGGGCTCGTGGCGCTCTACCGGTGGGTCCTCGCCTGTCTGATCGCGCTCGTCCCCCTCCGTTACCTGCTATCGCTCGCTGAATACCTCGCCCGGGCGTTGTTTAGCGCGACGACGTATTGGAATACCGTGGCGCTCTGCTGTCGCTTTCCCATGGTCTCGATGGACTGCCCGAGCAGCCCTGCCGAGTTCCTCGAGCAAGGTCGGTTTGGGGCCCTGGTCCCCGTTGGCGATGTCGATGCCGCCGCGCTGGAGGCCCCCACGCCTCGCGAGTCGTTGCAGGCGCGGGGTGCGGAGTTCACCACGGCCCGCACGACCGATGCGTACCTCAAGGCAGTGGGGCTCCCCCTCTGGCCGGAGCCGCTCGCCGTGGGGGCACATCGATGACGCAGGGGGGGTCGGCGGTCGAAGCGTCCTTCCCGGATGAGGTCCCGGGGCGCCAGGGGTTGCGTGTGTGGGTCTTGACCGAAGGGCGGGCTGGGGACGACTCCCAACTGCTCCATCTGGCGGACGCGCTCGGGGGGGCGACGACCGTCCTCCAGCTACGTGAGAATACGAACTGGCACCTGGTCGTGGACCGTTTCTGGGATCTGCTCAGCCTGGGTCGGCGCCCGCTTCGTTTGCCCTTGGATGCACCGGCAGATTGGCCGGATCTCGTCCTCGCGATCGCCGGTCGGAGCGTGAGCACCGCCCGCAGGATCGTGAAGGCCTCCGGGGGGGTGACGAAGGCGGTTCACTTGGGTCGGCCCGTCGCCAATCTCAACCACTTCGACCTCGTGATCACTACGCCGCAATACGGTCTCCCCGAGCACCCTGGCGTGCTGCACACGCCTTTGCCGTTCGTTCCCGAGGTGGCGAGGCCGTCACTCGTGCCGGAAGGCCTGCCCTTTGCGGAACTCCCGCGCCCATGGACGGCTGTCCTGGTGGGGGGCGACAGTAGTTCCTACCGGCTCGGCGCGCGAAGTGTCGAGAGCCTGCAGCAGGCGATCACCGATGCGACCCGCTCGGGCGGCTCGGCGCTCGTGACGACCAGTCCCCGGACTCCGGACCGCGCCATCCGGGCGCTGCGTGGGGCGCTTCCGGAGCGGGCGTACTTCTATGCGTTCCAGAGGAATGATGCGGGCAACCCCTATCCCTCGATCCTCTCGTTGGCCGACCGCTTCGTGGTGACGGGCGAGAGCGCCTCGCTGATCGCCGAGGCGGCGTCGACGGGCCGCCCGGTCGAGATCCTCCCCGTGGAGGAGCGCGGCGTCGCGAAGCTGCTTGTACGAGGCCATCGGTGGCTCAAGGGGAGTCGATTTGGGCCCGTCTTGAACGCGATGTGCGCGCGCGGGCTCTGGATGCCGCCGCGTGATCTTGCCGCGGTGCATCGCGCCGCGGCGGCGGAGGGGGGGGCGCGGGAGCTCGATCGCATCGTTTGGCGGGTTCGCGAGGTTGTCGCGGGACCTAAGACGGCGAGGAGGGCGAATTGAGTCCTGACGGCTTCCTGGACCGTAATGAGCTGGAATCGGTCGACGCTCCGGCGATTCGCGCGCGTGACCCGTACCCGTGGAAGGGCTTCGAAGGGCTGCTCACGGACGGGGCGTATGACGAGCTCCAGCGGACGCTGCCTGGTGTGGAGCTTTTTCAGCAGGTCGTCGGGAAGCGCAGGCGCTACGGGCAGGAGAGCCACGATCGCTACGTGCTGGACTATCGGTCGGGTCTCGATGTTTCGTCCGCGTGGCACCGATTCGTCGCGGAGCTCATGCAGGGCCCATATCGTGACAAGGTCGCGGAGTTGCTGGGTCGCGACGACTTCTTTGTCACGGCACACTGGCACTACACGCCGAGAGGCTGCTCCGTCTCTCCGCACTGTGACGCGACGTGGAAGCTCGGTTCGCACATCTTCTATTTCAACGACGCGGCCGAGTGGCGACCGCAGTGGGGTGGCGCGACGCTGGTGCTCGACGACGGGGGCGGATTGTCCTATTCGACCGCTCCCCAGTTCGAGGATTTTTGCGCGAGCGAGAGCGTCCCGCCCATCGGAAATCGCAGCTTGTTGTTCCTGCGTACGGATCATTCCTGGCACGGGGTCGCGCCGCTGGCGTGTCCGGAGGGCATGTTTCGCAAGGTCTTCATCATCGAGTACCGGCTCGACCGTTTGCGGGAACGGTTCCGAGCCCGGACCGGCATCTAGGGAGGTTCGGCGTGCAGGGACAGAAAACGGTCGTCGTGCTGGGACCCGGTCGAAGCGGAACGAGCGCGCTCACCCGCGCTGTCGCCGCGTTGGGGGTCGAGCTGGGAGGGAATCTCAAGCCGGGGACGTCGAAGAACGCCCGCGGCTTCTTCGAGGACCTCGAAATCCTCGAGCTCAACTATGAGCTCCATGAGGCGTTTGGCTTGCGCCGGAACGGCTCCAGCGTTCGGCTCGTGACGCCCGAAGACTGGAAGCGAGTGGACCTGGACCCGTTTCGCGAGCGACTCAAGACGATCGTACAGGGGCAGTTCGCCGATGCGTCGTGCTGGGGCTTCAAGTGCGGAGGCGTGATCCGGATGCTGCCGTTCTGGCAGGAGACACTCGAGGGGCTCGGGCAGCAGGTGTCTTATGTGTTCGCCGTACGGAACCCACTCGACGTGGCCGGTTCGCGACGAAAGCTCGATTACTTTCGCGGGATCCGTGAGAAATGTGACCTGGAGTGGCTCACCCAGGTTGTGCCCTATTTCCGTGCGGTCCTCGACCGGCCCTGTGTCGTCGTCGATTACGACCGGATGCTCGAAGACCCGCGCCGGGAGTTGGGGCGGATGGCGCATACGTTGGAGATCGAAGTCGATGCGTCGGTCGAGCAGGGGATCACCGAGTATGCGGACCAGTTCTTGAGCCGGGACTTGCGACACAACCGCTCGACGTTCGATGACTTTGCGGAGGACCCGTCGACTAACCCGCTTGCGCGCGATGGCTACCGTTGGCTGCTGCGCTTCGCCAGCGACGCGGTCGAGCCGAACGATCCGACCTGGTTAGAGGACTGGACGCGGCTAGAGCGTGACATCGAGATGATGGAGCCCTTGCTGCGCCATATCGACTTCCTCGAAGACGAGCTCCGCGGGCGGGCCTGGGGGCTTGGTGCACAGCTGAAGACGCGGTTGTCGCGGCTCGGGTTTGGGGCGGGATGAACCTCCGCGACCTCGGTTCGCGCGCTGCACAGACCACGGCCTCGACTCTGCGCGACTACGCGGGGTTGGCTCGCGCTCGGACCCTCGCAAGGTACTGGATGGCGTCGGGCAGGGGGCAGGAGGCCGTGCTCGAGGTGGGGCGGTTGGTCCGAGAGAACCAGCGCGCGCGAGAGTCCCTGTCGACGTACGACCGTCTCTCCTCGATGATCACTTCGGGGGCAGAGGCTCCGGCCGACCTGTCGCCTGATTCTTCGGCGCCCGAGTGCTTCGTCTTCTTCGTTGGCTATTCGCGCAGCGGGCACTCGCTGGTGGGCTCGTTGCTGGACGCGCACCCCTCCGTCGCGATCTCGCACGAGCTCCACGCAGCCAGGCATCTGCGGCGTGGGGCGGCGTTCGATCGCGTCCAGCGGGCGATCCAGTTGAACGCGTTCTTCTTCGATTACTTCGGCCGAGGGTATTCAGGTTACGACTATGAAGTCCCGGACCAGTCTCAAGGCCGGGTGGATCGGCTCCGGGTCCTGGGAGACAAGAAGGCCAACGGGACGACGCGGTTGTTGCGTCGTGACCCTTCTCTCGCGTCGCGCCTGCGCGAGCAGATCCCAGCGCCGGTGCGGTTCGTCCACGTCGTTCGGAACCCCTTCGACAACATCGTCACCAAGGCTCGGCGAACGCGCACGAGCCTGCGTTGGGCGGCGGACATCTACCTCTCGCACGTCGCGGCCGTCGAGGCGCTCAAGCGAACCGAGGGAGATGCTATTCGCGATGTCTTTCTCGATGATCTGATCGCGTCTCCCGCCGAGGAGCTCTCGGGCCTCCTGCGATGGCTGCGCGCGGGTGATCCTCCGGAGGGGTATCTGGAAGCGTGCTCCGCGGTGCTCTTCGAGAGGCCTCGCCGGACACGGGGGCAGTTGGCTTGGCCCCCCGACCTCCTCGCAGAGGTCCGCGAACGGCTGCGAGAATGCGAGTTCCTCGCTCGCTTCGCTGATGAGCCGGTTTCCGGATGACCGGGAAGCCTGCTTTGGGCGGGGGTGTGATCCGCGCTCGAATCGGGGTGTCAGTGAGCGGTCGGCAGATCGGCAGTCGCGAGCGTCTGTTCCTGGCCGTTGCCCATGCGCTTGCCGAGCGGGGGTGGCCGGTCGACGTGCTCGCGGCGGGGCCGGAGCCCGCGCTGCGCGAAGCGGTCGCGCCACCGATACGCTTGGTCGACCTGAGCCCGGGAGGCCTCCAGGGGTTGCGGGTGCCCCACCTGCTTCGCCTGACGCTCGGGGTTCCCGCGCTCGCTCGCTGGATCGAAGAACATCACCCCGCGCTGCTCTTCTCGACCTCGATCCCGCCAAACTTGGCTGCGCTGACGGCCGCGGGGCGGTCGCGTTGGGAAGTGCCCGTCGTAGTCCGCCAGAGCAACACGATCCGGGTCGAGGGCCACCCCCGTTACGGCGGTCTGCGTCGTAGATGGAGGGACCCCTGGATCCCGCGCATGTACCGCGAGGCGGCCCACGTCATCGCCGTCGCGGGGGAGGTCGCCGACAACCTCGCCGCCCTCGACGCCGCAGATCCTGCGGACGTGACAGTCATCCCCAACGCGGTCGAGCTGTCGGACGCGTTCGAGCGCGCCGCGGAGGTGCCCGAGCACCCGTGGTTCGACCGGCATGAGTCCCCCCTCGTGGTGAGCGTAGGGCGCTTGGTCCGGAAGAAGGATCATGGGACGCTGCTCGAGGCGTTCGCGCGCCTGCGGCGTGATCGCCCCGCCCGCCTCGTCGTATTGGGGGAGGGCCCGATGCGTCAGAGGCTCGAGACGGCTGTGGCTCGGCTCGGGTTGTCCGAGGATGTCGCGTTCCCCGGCCACGCGACCAACCCCTTTTCCCCTGTTGCTCGCGCGGATTTGTTCGTCCTCTCCTCGATCTCCGAGGGGATGCCGAGCGCATTGATCGAAGCGCTCGCGTGTGGCACGCCAGTCGTCAGCACGGACTGTCCGAGTGGCCCGAGGGAGATCCTCGGAGAGGGACGCTTCGGCGAGCTGGTCGCGGTTGGGGACGTTGGCGCCCTAGCGGCCGCGATGGCGAGGCAACTCGATGCACCGCGCGACCGCGAGGCATTGCGCGCGCGCGCGCGCGACTTCGAGCTCGACCGGGCAGTGGAGCGTTATGTCGCGTTGCTCGAGGGAGTCGCTGGCGACAGGGGGGCTTGACGGCTCTGATCGCCCCTGCGAGACAGAAGGGTTCGTGAGAGTGGGGAGCCGAGATGGGTGCACTTCAGCGGGGGGCGAATGGCGGCGGTCTTGAACCGCGCGGGGAAGTCATCCCTGCGGCCCTGTACCCACTGAATAACGCGCGAATGTTGCTGTCTCCGCAGGCGGCCTGAAGAACCGCTTCGCAAAAAGAGAAGACTATCGTTCGACGTCGTTTTGTTGAAGGCAGCTGCCGGAACCGGTGTGGCCGCGGCA
>Ga0315331_10001008_pt1 | contig 20816 bp, 14 predicted proteins | sample M160m34915metaG_FD_203456 | JGI IMG/M metagenome (GOLD analysis project Ga0315331, IMG submission 203456) | Ammonia-oxidizing marine archaeal communities from Monterey Bay, California, United States - M1 60m 34915 | ecosystem: Environmental > Aquatic > Marine > Intertidal zone | place: USA...
TCTGCCAGCAAATCAAAACAGACACCACATCAGCGTGACCGGCGGAACCGGGACACACTGAGGGGATCGATTATTGTCGTGAAGCCAACACGTACTAATCGTCCTCAGCACGTAGTTTTGCCAGGACCGTATAGTCTTCAAGGGTCGTCGTGTCCTGAGTTGACTCTCTACCGGCTGCAATGTCTCGCAGCAGACGCCTCATGATCTTTCCGCTGCGAGTCTTGGGAACGGATGCAGCAAAGCGAATCTGGTCCGGAGTCGCCAGTGCTCCAATCTGTGTTCGGACGTGCTGAGTCAGTTCCGCCTTCAATTCGTCAGTGCCGTCGTCAGACTTCAAAGTCACGAAACAGCAAATGCCTTCGCCTTTGATTTCATGAGGGAAACCAACAACGGCGGCTTCAGCAACGCGGTCATGCGACACCAGTGCACTTTCCACTTCCATGGTGCTGAGACGATGACCGGACACGTTGATGACATCATCAACTCGGCCCATGACCCAGATGTAACCATCTTCATCACGGCGAGCACCGTCACCGGCGAAGTAGCATCCGTCCATGGCAGAAAAATAGACATCGATGTAACGCTGATGGTCACCGTACAAAGTTCGCAGCATGTGCGGCCACGGCTGAGCCATTACCAGCAAACCACCCTGATTCGCATCGAGGCTGTCACCCTGTTCCGAAACAATGTCCGGAACAACTCCCGGTAAAGGATGAGCACAACTGCCGGGTTTGGTGGCGGTCACGCCAGGCAAAGGGCTGATCATGATGCCGCCGGTTTCCGTCTGCCACCAAGTGTCCACGATCGGGCATCGTTCCTGACCGATGACTTCGTGGTACCACATCCACGCTTCCGGATTGATCGGTTCACCGACGGTGCCCAGCAAACGCAGGCTGGACAGGTCATGTTTTTCAGGCCACTGATTTCCCCATTTGATGAACGCCCGAATCGCAGTCGGTGCGGTGTAAAAAATGCTGACCTGGTACTTTTCGACAATCTCCCAGAATCGTCCCTCATCGGGCCAGTTCGGAGCACCTTCGTACATCACAACGCTGGCACCGTTGGACAGCGGGCCGTAGCAGATGTAACTGTGCCCGGTGACCCAGCCGATGTCGGCCGTACACCAATAGGTATCTGTTTCTTTCAGGTCGAACACCCACTGAGTGGTCATCGTCGTGCCCAGCAGATAGCCGGCCGACGTATGCAGCACGCCCTTCGGCTTCCCGGTGCTGCCCGATGTGTACAGAATGAACAGTGGATGTTCGCTGTCCAGTTCCACGGCCTCGCATTCAACCGACGCGCCTTCCATCAGATCGTGCCACCAGAAGTCGCGGTCGGCCACCATATCGACGTCACCACCCGTACGACGCACAACCACGACCTTTTCAACGGACGGCGATTTTTCAAGACTGGCATCGACAGCAACTTTAAGAGGGATCTCCTTGCCCCGACGCCATCCACCGTCTGATGTGATCACGACCTTTGCCTTTGCATCGTTGTTGCGGTCAGCAACCGCATCGGCGCTGAAGCCGCCGAAGATGATGGAATGAATCGCACCGATGCGGGCACACGCCAGCATCGCAATCGTCAGTTCAGGAACCATGGGCATGTAAATCGTCACACGATCACCGGTTTCCACGCCCAGGTTCTTCAGCACGTTGGCGAACTTGCAGACCTCGCGGTGCAGATCCTGATAACGCAGCACGCGGGTGTCACCCGGTTCTCCTTCCCAGATAATTGCGGCCTTGTTGCGACGATCCGTTTCCAGATGCCGGTCAACGCAGTTGTAGCAGACGTTAATCTTGCCGCCCTGAAACCACTTCGTATCGGGCATTGCGCCTTCCATGACGGTATCCCAGCGCCGGAACCAGCTGAGATTTTCGGCCATGTCGCCCCAGAATCCGGCGGGATCATCTTTAGCACACTGCCACAGCTCCTGATACTGTTCCTCGCTGCTGATATTCGCCTGCTCTGCAAATGTTGCGGGCGCCGGAAATGAACGTGTTTCGGTCAGGACACTTTCAATATTTGTATTCTCGTCGGCCGCCATGGTTCGTCCTTTGCACTCTTCGATGACTGTAAAACAGATAACTGCAGGGGGGGAGTTCCGCCGGATCGACGTTCTCATGTTTTCGGCCACCTGCAGAAGGCACCGTTTTAGGCAACGGGGGCACAATTTCCAACCGAACGCAGGCGTCAACTGGAGAACCCGATTGGATCGACAGATGTAACAGTTGCTGCCAAGTTCAGTTTTTTCACCGGCAATACTTATGCGACGTAATTTTCGTACAATGGGAAGGATCAACAGCACAGGGCACCGGCGCGAGATCTGACAATGACAGAAGATAATCAGCCGGTGGCGAAGGGCCGTGGTGCAGCGATCAGACCGCAGAATCGCTTCGTGTCAACGCACAGCGAACCGGATCTGGAGCAGGTCGGGGAGGACCGGGAATATCTGGAAAGTCTTCGGTCTCAGCCCACGCAGTATCTGGACGACAATTCGAAATCGATTGTCTCCACGAACGACAGTCGGGATGTGTTCTTTCGCTTCAGTGTGAATCCTTATCGCGGCTGTGCTCATGGCTGTTCGTACTGTTACGCGCGGCCGACACACGAATATCTCGGTCTGGACGCGGGCCTGGATTTTGAAACGAAGATCTTCGTCAAGCATCGCGCTCCGACACTGTTTCAAGACTGGCTGGCACGAGAATCCTGGCAGCCCGAGTACATCGCATTTTCCGGTGTTACCGATTGCTACCAACCTGCAGAAAAAGAGTACAAACTGACACGCGGTTGCCTGGAGGTCGCACTCGATGCCCGACAGCCGATTGGCGTAATCACCAAGAACGCACTGATTGCACGTGACATCGATCTGTTAGCCAGGATGTCACGTTTCAACGCTGTTTCCGTAGCCATCAGCATTACCACACTCGACTCAAACCTGGCTGCCGCGATGGAACCTCGCACAAGTACGCCTCATGCCAGGCTGAGAACGATTCGGGAACTCACAGAAGCCGGCATACCGGTCACTGCAATGGTAGCTCCCATCGTTCCAGGTCTGACAGACAGCGAAGTTCCCGCAATTCTGGAGTCAGTTGCCACCGCGGGAGCAAAGTCGGCCAGCTACATCGTGCTGAGACTGCCATGGAATGTCCGACCGGTATTTCTGGAATGGCTGGAACGAACTCAGCCTTCCAGAAAGCAGCTTGTGGAATCCCGGATTCGCTCAACAAGGAATGGAGCACTGAACGCCCCCGACTTCGGCGGGCGCATGCGCGGCGAAGGTGAAATCGCCGATCAGATTTGTCAGACATTCAGACTCTTTGCCAGAAAACACGGACTGGACACAGAGCTGGAACCGCTCTCAACAGAGCACTTCCGCCGGCCAACGCCGTCATCCGGTCAACTGCGCCTGTTTTGATCGCAAAGAGTCCGGACTAAGCCTTAACAGCAAGGGGCTGCTTATCCCTACTTTTCCTTCAGCACCATATCAATACACATGACAGCACCCATGATCAGTTCGCGAACGGGATTATCGGGCGGTACCGCGTCCGAAATCTGCAGGACGTAATTGTCAGCGGTCGTGAACATTTCCTTACCGATGCCCGCCCATTTCTTGGTCACGTGAGCAAACTCCGTGTCACCGGACATAAACTTGAAGTTCCGGCCGGTCCAGCTGCCCTGCAGGGTGCACAGTTCCCGGTCGTCAGCACCCAGAACTCGGAATGCGCCGCCGACTGATAACAGCTTCTGTTTAAACCCGCCGATCCGCTCATCCTGTTCGTCATGTACATCTACCTTCGAAAGAAACACCGAGACACCGCGCTGAACGCTGAGGATCGGTTCTCCGGACGGCGTACACAGCTCAACGTGGAACGGCGTCGACGTTTTCCAGTCTGTAAACCGCAGCATCTTCGTGATAACGCCCAGACGTTCCTCACGACAATGAATGATTTCCTGACCCGTTTCCGGATCAAAAATGTCATAATTGTTGGCCGCCTTGAACATGCCAACTTTTTCTTTGACCAGAAACAGATTACGGTTCAGAACGGGGTGCATACATGTGACTCCTGAGGCTTCTTCCGGAAGAACATTACTGCGCAAGACATTTTTTTTACCAACAGCATCGTCATGCGACTGTTCTCACAACAGAATGCGTGAGCCGCGCACGCAGATCACTTTTTCTCCGGCATCTTATTCGAGCACGATGAGTCCGACTGGCTTCCGGAAACCCGACGTATTCACAAGACTCGGGGGAGCATCATCAACAGATCACATCAATCCGCGTCGATTCAGTTCCGCCACCACCTGCTGTACAATCACCGATACGTCCGGAGAATTCGGAGCTGCTGTAGAATCAATCGGGCAACCGCCGACGGGCTGGTCAGTGAATCCATGAGCTGACAGCATGCACTGCAGTTCGTTGCTGAGCGTGCTGAGATCGGTACGCTGTTCCGAAGACAACGGCTGACGGCCATGCCCCATATTGAAACCCCGCAGATCCACGGCAGCACGAAATCCTTCCGGGAATTCCGCCGAATAGATCATCGTATCGAACAGCTTCAGCAGGTCATACTGAATTTCCCGAGCAGCGTCGATCTGGTGACCTGTTGTGAGGTCGTACAGTTTTCGCGTCAGCTCCGGAACAACGCCGGAACTGGCATTCGTGCCGCCGTCGGCTCCCGCCAGCAGCATGGGCATCAACGCGGCGTCCCATCCGGTAAGAAATGCAAAGTCCGGACGATTCGGTTTGACTGCCTGAATCATGCGGATCATGTGAGGGATCTCGCCGGATGAATCTTTAATCGCAATGATGCGTTCGCATTCTTCCGAAAGTCGCTGCATGGTCGGCACGTCAATCGGGCTGGCGAACATCGGGATGTTGTACAGCGTGACATCAATGGGAGTATTGTCACCGATCTCCTTGAAGTACGCATACACGCTGGCGGGACTTAGTTTGTAGTAAAACGGCGCCACGATCGCGACGGCTCGGATGCCGAGTGATGCGTAATACTCACACGCCGACAGCGTTTCCCTGACGTTGGCTTCGGCTGCACCGGCCAGAATCGGCACCCGTCCCTTCGTCTGATCGGCAATGACTGAGACGATGCGGCGACGTTCTTCAGGAGTGAAGCGAGTAAACTCACCGGTCGAACCGTTGGGGTACAGACCATGCACGCCACGTTCAATCAGCCATTCAACGTACCGACGAAGTTCGTCTTCGTTGATGCTTCCGTTGGCGGTATACGGAACAAGGTTAGGCGTAAAAATGCCCTTAAGTGCCGGCTCAGTCATGGTATCAGTGAATGTGAAGGTAGGTGGATTAACTAAATTCAGAACGATCTGATGACGCAGCGTTTCTGGGCAATCGCCCCAGAAAAACAACTGCACCAATACACGCGATGGAACTCAACGGCAGAGCAACCCACCACGGAACGCCAAAGCCAATCGGTAGATAGCCAAATAATAACGAGCAGACCGCCATCAGGATCGCGTACGGCAATTGGGTCGCCACGTGCTGCAAATGATTGCATCCGGCGGCAGCTGATGAAAGGACTGTTGTGTCAGAAATCGGCGAACAATGATCTCCGAAGATCGCTCCCGCCAGAATCGCTCCGACTGTGGCCAGAAAAATCGGGTGGTCGACAGACGCAGCGCCGCCCTGCCCTGCCAGAACACTCCAGCACAACGGAATAAACATCGGCACCAGCAGCGCCATGGTTGTGAAGGAACTCCCGATCGACACAGCGATGGCTCCTGCAGCCAGAAACGAAATACCCGGCAGAAATTCGGGCCGCACGGCGTCGCCGACCAGTGAAATAATGTAGCCCGCCGTATCCAGTTTGTCCGGCCGACAGACATCCGATACAGCCCATGCGAGAATCAGAACAATCACCGCAGGTATCATGGAGCCAATTCCACCTGTCCAACTGCGGGAACATGCGATGATGGACATTTTGCGAGCCATGACAGGCAACACTGCTGCAAGCGTCGCGGCCCCCAGCGACGCTTGCAACAGCAATCGGTAAGCATCGATATCGTTGAAGTACCCCACAAGCACGATCAGCACAAGAATCGTCACGGGCAGAATCGCAAACCAGACATTGCCTTCCTTAGCTTCATCGGAAGACTGCTCTGCCTGCATCGCAGATGATTGCGCCTGTTCTTCGGCACGCAGCATAGGGCCGAAGTCGCGTCCGGTGTAAGCGATCGCTGCCACTGTCGTAATCGACAGAATCGGATAGAAACGAAATGGGATGGTCGCAAAAAAGATCGTGCCGGCATCACCCTCGATGCCAGCTGCTGCAAGCCCGTCAGTGACCTGAGCGATTTCGAATGCGGTCCATGAAGACAACGCCAGGCCCGCAATCGGTGCCGCCGTTGCATCGATCAGGAATGCCAGCTTGGCACGAGAAATCTTCAGTCGGTCGCTGAGCGGTCTCATGGCACCCCCGATAAGCATCGTGTTGGCATAGTCGTCAAAGAACACGACCAGACCCAACAGCCATGTGAGCAGCTGCCCCTTTTTGCGAGTGTTCGCGTATCGAGCCATTCGATCCACTACAGCGTTGGTTCCGCCACTGTCATTCATCAGCCCGATCATGGCTCCGAGCAACACCGTGAACAGGATGACGGACAGATGGTCTGCGTCAGCCAGCTGACTCACCAGAACTTCGCACAGCGTGTTGATAGCCAATAGCACGTCAAACCCACAGAGCAACAAGCATCCGCTCAGCGTGGCCAGGATAAGGGCCAGATTGACATCCTTGAAGACAATGGCAAGAACAACGGCCACAACGGGAGGAGACAATCTTAACCAGGGCAGCATTTCCAGAATGCCGGACGTCGTATTTGAGGGCTCAAGCATTACCAGCCAATGCGGAAATTTCGGGCGAATTTATCACCAGATAAGCAAACTCACGAGTAAGTACAACTGTGGAGTCTATATCAATTCATCGCCGACACGACAAACAGAACAAACAGTGTCAGTGAGGCACGGCAGACGCCGGCGAGGCCTTCTGGAGAAAATGTGTGTTTCGCGCCGAGTTTGAATGTCATTGATGCCAGATGTTTTTGACGTTTACACCTGACAGGATCACTCATGATCGATCGTTGCCTCCGTCGGCAGTACTACGAGAAATCGATTCCCCTGTTCCAGTGACTCCTGCATCAGAATTCCATTGTGCATCCTTACAATCTGCCAGCAGTGGCAGAGTCCGAATCCGAGCCCGCGTCCCGCCTGACGTCCCGAGAAAAACGGATCAAACAGATGTTTTCTTATCTTAGCTGGAATCTCCGGGCCGGTGTCCGTCACAGAAAGTGTTGCCGCAAATTCTGTTTCGCATGCAAGATGCACCCTCACGCTTCCTTCTGATCCCTCGTGGTCCCGCACGGCCTGAAACGCGTTTCGCAGCAAATGTGACACCAACGTCGAAAGCTGAGACTCGTCAGCAAATGACGTCACCGTTGTCGTGGGCAGATTCAGACCGACCTCCATTTCAGGGAACGTCTTCTGCAACTGACCAACCACTGCCCTGATGATCCTGTTCAGATCGCAATCAGCGAATTCGGGCTGGGGTGGACGAGCAAACAGCATGGTGTCACCGATCATATCGCGGATACGCCATGCCTGTGCACCGATGGTCTCCAGAGCCTGTCTGTGATCAGCTTCGTCAGTACGCTTCAGCAGCAACTGCGTCTGACCAATGATGCTGCCCAGTGGATTATTGATCTCGTGTCCGGCGCCAGCAGCGAACTCGGCCATCGCCTCCATGTGTTCCGGGTTAGCGAATGCGGTTAATGGAGTAGTCCAGCGAGACAGCAGTTTGCGACTTAGATCCTGAACCAGGTCACTTCGTGACTCGTCGACCAGAGACTCGTCCCGCCGAACCAAAACGGCTGCAAGATGTTGCGGCCAGCAAATAACGTCTGCGGACTCATCAATGGAACATGGTCCGTCAGCAGAGGCCAGACGTTCCGGACGCAGCAACAAACCAACGGAAGCGGCCTCGCGGCCGACATAAATCGTAATGTGAGTGTCATTGTCTCGCTGGCCGTGTGCGATAATGCAGGTGGTGCTGGATTCGAAGACGACGACGGCCACCCGTTCCGCACGAACATAATTCATCCACGCCGCCGCACAGGCCAGCGCAGCATCTTCTGCCGTGGACGGCGAAACCAGTGCCTGCAGAACTTCAAGTCCCCAGTCTTCCTGATCGTTCTCAGCAGATCGCACCGCTGATGATGTTTTGCGGGTCACGTCCATGCGTGAAGTGATTCTGTCTGGAGCGGAATCCGCTCAAATACTGACATGCTCAACAGTGAAGAACACCGAGTTCCGCCACCGAGAGTGCGGAGGTCGTGTCAAGACATGCTCTACACAAAAACAGCGGTCGCTAAAGAGCGACCGCTGGTCGATGAAAACTCGGCACTAATCACGGACTACGTGGTCAACTGCTCAATGTCCAGCAGTCGGCATATTCGCTCAATCAGCTGATCAATCTCGAACGGTTTCTGCAGGAAATGATCCGCTCCCGAGTCCCTCAGGTCCTGGATCTTGTCCTGCTCGACCATGCCGCTGATGCAAATAATGCGAACATCGTCCAATGCCGAATCACTACGAACGCGCTGGCACACTTCCTTACCGTTGATATCAGGCAGCATCACATCCAGCACAATAATATCGGGATGATATTCCTTGACCATCATTCCGGCGTCGAACCCGTTGTTTGCGGCTCGAGTCTCGAAACGCCCGTCCGCTTCCAGTGCATCTGTGATAAGTTCAACCAATTCCTCATCATCATCCACAATCAAGGCTTTGCGTTTGCCACTTTCCAACGCGTCCGTAGGAATTCCGTTGTCCTTCATGAACTTATAAAGGATATCACGGGGAATTCTCCGGAATCGTGAACCGGGTACGCGAAACCCTTTAAGCTGGCCGGAATCGAAGCAACGAATAATAGTCTGCTGACTCACCTTGCAGATCTTCGCGGCTTCACCTGTCGTAAAGACTGTTTTCATGCTTCAAAATCCGTTCTGTGCTGAGCGACAAACCACCTTACAGCAGTCGTATTCATCCGACGTCAGTCGGACACCATCCATGTATCGCCAGGAACACTAAAGATCTGCTCCGTCAACGGTGCAGCAAAGGACCCTCAAGAGACAGTTTACTCGAACAATCAAACTGTCGAACCTCGCCAGATCAGCTGACTCTTGATAGCCCCCTTAGCTTTCTTGTTCCTCAACATCACCGATTGTATCTATTCACGAAAGTCGGTCAACGGGAGTTTAGTGCCGCAGACCTCCTGTTTTCACTTAACTGCAGAAACTGCTGAATCACTCGCCATTGCCCCAAACAATAGACGTCTGCAATCGCGACGAGGCAACTTACGAAGCCGTTAACATGTTGTGAACAATGGGTTTAAGAACTAGTCAGAGGGTTGCTGAGAATACTCGCCCGCCTTCAGATACATCATCAGAATTGCGATATCCGACGGTGTAATACCGCTAACCCGACTGGCCCGCCCGACGGTCTCGGGACGAATTCGCCCCAGTTTCTCACGTGCTTCGTAGCGAAGCTGGGGGATTCCGGCGAAGTTGAAAGATTCCGGAATGCGTACGTTGTCTACTTTCTGCAATTTGGCAATCTCAGCTTCCTGTCTGCGGATGTAACCCGCGTATTGAACCTCGACTTCAACGTGACGCTTGCAGCGTCGTGACAGCGGCATTGCAGCCAGCTCGGGACTCATCTTTTCCGCGTCAGTCCATGTTATTTCCGGTCGTCTCAGCCACTCTTCCAGTGAATTGCCCTGATACCGTGTTGCGGTGATTGCCGCCCGTGCCCTATTGACCTGCTTTTCATAATCCCGAAAACTCTTCGCCCGCTCGTGACAGACAGTACCCAGATCAATTCCAAGAGGAGTCAGCCGTCGATCGGCGTTGTCCTGCCGCAACAACATGCGGTATTCCGCGCGCGACGTAAACATCCGGTACGGTTCGTCCACGCCCTTCGTCACAAGATCATCGATCAATACGCCCAGGTAGGCCTGGCTGCGATCCAGCACGAATGAATCTCGGCCGGCGACTTTTAACGCAGCATTGATTCCCGCCAACAGCCCCTGTCCGGCCGCTTCTTCATAGCCCGTTGTACCGTTTAGCTGCCCTGCAAAGTACAGCCCGGCGACCCGTCGTGTCTCCATGGTGGCATGCAGTTGAGTGGGTGGAGCAAAATCGTACTCAACGGCGTATCCAAACCGCATGATGTCGGCGTTCTCAAGCCCGGGGATCAGGTGAATCATGCGATCCTGAACGTCACGGGGCAGACTGGTGGATATACCGTTACAATAGTATTCAAGAGTGTTACGACCTTCAGGTTCAAGAAAGATCTGGTGCGACCCCTTGTCCGCAAAACGGACGACTTTGTCTTCGATCGAAGGGCAATAACGTGGACCAGTCGATTCAATCTGCCCCGTGTACATGGGAGCACGCGACAGATTGGCCTGAATCAGAGCATGAACTTCAGGGGTCGTTTCTGTCAGGTGACAATCCATCTGAGACTGCTCAATCTGCTCTGTCAGGTATGAGAATGGTTGTGGATCTTCGTCACCCGGTTGAGTCACACATTTTGAAAAATCGATAGTGCGGCCATTGATTCTGGCCGGAGTGCCCGTTTTGAATCGCTGCAGCTGGAAACCCAAATTCAGTAACGCACCGGACATGCCGTGTGCTGATTGTTCACCGGCGCGGCCCCCTTCGCTTGTCGTTTCTCCGGTGTGCATGATGGCCTTAAGAAACGTCCCGGTTGTCAGGATGACCGCCGGAGCGTGATACACCGTGCCTCCTGCGACTCGAATACCCGTAACCTGACCATGGTGAGTCTCAATTCCCTCAACCAGTTCCTGCCGAAGGCTGAGATTTTCCTGCTGCTCGACCTTCCACTTCATTTCGAACTGGTAGGCCTTCTTGTCCGCCTGTGCTCGCGGACTGTGCATCGCCGGACCTTTACCGCTGTTGAGCATGCGAAACTGGATACCGGTGGCATCGATAACGCGCCCCATTTCTCCGCCCAACGCATCGATCTCGCGAACAATCTGGCCCTTTGCCACGCCACCGATGGCAGGATTACAACTCATTTGAGCCACGGTATCGCAACTCATCGTCAACAGTGCGGTCTTCGTTCCCAGGCGAGCGGACGCCAGTGCGGCTTCGACACCGGCATGGCCTGCTCCAACAACAACGACATCGAAGTGATAGTGGTCCCTGGAAGACATATTCGAGAGTTGTGGGTGACAGAGGCTTAGAAAGAAGAAACAAGACGGCGCGGGCGTCAGAGAACGACACACGCCCTGGTCGGCTGCAAGCTTAACCTGATCGTGTCGGCCATGAACAACACCAGGCACAAAAGTCGGAAAAGCACCGTTTTTGGATTCCGAATCCGGTCAGATTCCCGTTTTCCGCAGCGACACCACACGCATCGTCAACGTTTTCACCGTCCCTGCGTCTGCTCTTTCAGGCAACCCGAAAATTGCAGCCAGACAGCGTAGCGTTCCTGTATGCAAAGGAGCCGTATTGTGCCCCGGCAACCAGCCATCGCGGATCAGTATAAAGACCGCTCTACGCCAGCACCTCATCGACGACCTGACCATGCACATCGGTCAAGCGGAAGTCACGACCGGCATAGCGATAGGTAAGCTCCCTGTGATTAAGCCCCATCAGATGCAAAATGGTCGCATGCAGATCATGCAGGTGAACCCGGCCTTCAACGGCTTCGAAGCCCAGCTCATCGGTTGCCCCGTGCTGGACGCCTCGTTTCACTCCGCCGCCGGCCAGCCACATGGTGTAACCGTTGGCATTATGATCTCGACCGTCAAGATCCTTCTTTGAAGTGTCAGGCGTGCGACCGAACTCTCCACCCCAGACAACCAGGGTATCGTCCAGCAGGCCCCGCTGCCGCAGATCGGTGATCAGCGCTGCTGTCCCCTGGTCGACCGCTGCAGCCCGAGCTTCATGACCCTTCTTCAAAGTATTGTGCTGATCCCAGAACTCGTCACAGCATTCCACGTGACGCACGCCAGACTCAATCATGCGACGGGCCAGCAGACACTGCCGTCCGAAATTGTCACTCGGCTTGCCGTCACCAATACCATACATGTTCAGTGTCGCTTGTGACTCTCTGCTCAGGTCCATGATTTCCGGCAGCGCAGACTGCATTCGGAATGCACGTTCATATGATTCGATTACTCCGTCCACCCGTGTATCTGCCGGATCCCGTTTCGCAAAACGATGATTCATAGACTGGATCAGATCCAGCTGCTGGCGCTGCTGGTTGAGATTCAACCTCGTATTTTCAAGATTGCGTATCCTGGCATCTTTGATCGGCGTTTTGATGTCCGCGATGGATACTCCCTGATAAACAGCCGGCAGAAATGCCGCCCCGTAATTATTGGCACCACCGTTAATCACAGGCGGACAAAGACTGACAAAGCCCGGCAGGTCGCTGCTCTCCGTACCAAGTCCGTACAACACCCATGATCCCAGGGACGGTCGAGTAAACTGAAAACTGCCCGTGTGCAGCTGCAGCATCGCCGGGGTGTGGTTCGAAATGTCGGTATGCATTCCCGAAAGCACGCACAACTCATCGGCAACTCCAGCCTGATGCGGAAACAGGTCAGAGACCCACAATCCGCTTTCTCCTCGACGCTTCCAGTCCCAGTGCGATGATGTCAGCCAACGGTTCCCCCTGGTCTTTTCGCCGGCGCGGCGATCAAGCTCCGGTTTAGGTTCAAAGGTCTCCATCGCAGACGGACCACCGCGCATATGCAGAAACACCAGACGTTTTGCTCGCGCGGGGAAGTGTGGCTGTTTTGGCGCTAATGAGCTGACGGCCTGCGACGCGGTTGCTTCCGCCTGTGCGAGGCCCGCGAACGCCAGACAGCCAAGTCCACAGCCGGCAGATTTGAACGCATTGCGTCGTGAAGCAAGATGATGTTGATCGTTCGTTACATACATGTTCTGCTGAAGTGCGACCTTCGAAAGGTGACGTCGTGTCGCACACTGCTGCCTGCGACATTCAGAGATTCAGTCAATAAAACGGAATTCGGCAGAAGCCAAAAGACTCTGACAGACAACTGACCACGAGGCGACGTTCTGTTCCGGGTCACTCGGCACGGACATCTGAGTCAGGAACTGAAGCGTCTCCTCGACTTCCGCGGATTCAGGATTCCGCCCCAGACATAACAGCCACGCATAACGCATTCGTTCTTTATCATCGCTGGAACTTTCCATCACCCGAGCGGCAGTATCACGGGACTGTTGCTGGACAAATTCACTGTTCATCAGAAACAAGGACTGTGTGGGAACGTTGGTCACCGTCCGCTGACCGGACGGGTTGCTGGGCTCAGGAAAATCGAACACCTTCAGCATTTCCGGCAGCAGTCCACGAATGATCGGCAGATAGACACTGCGATAAGGGAAAGGCTGTTCCAGTGGCTGAGTGTCGATATTGCGGCCAACTTCACCTTCGCCCACCTGTTGCACCAGCGAACCGGAAGGGCGTGCAGACTGAAGCTGACCAGACGCCAGCAACATCGCATCACGCAATGCTTCCGCTTCCAGACGCCGGCGATTGGCTCGCCACAATAATTCATTTGAGGGATCCTGCCGCCAGCCCTCTTTGTTGCTGGCCGATGACATCTGATACGTCTGCGACGACACGATTTCGCGAATCAATGCCTTCACCGACCATTGGTGCTGATGCACGAAACGATGAGCCAGCCAGTCCAGCAGCAGTGGATGAGTGGGTGCGGCACCGGAACGTCCAAAATTGTCAACGGACTGAACCAGCCCCGTGCCAAACAAATGCTGCCACACACGATTAACCATGACCCGTGACGTTAATGGGTGATCGGCATGAGTGATCCATCGGGCAAGCTGCACGCGACCGCTTTGTTCCTCGGGAATGGAGAACTCGTCGCGAAGTTCAACGCACGTCAGAAATCCGCGAGACGGCGTGTCACCGTTCTTCCCTTTTTCACCGCGAATCTGAATCGGCCAGTCCTGAGTCTTCTTCCGATCCCGAACCGCGAATGCAAACTCAGGCAGTGGAATTTCTGCCTGCTGTTTCTGCAGGTCCTCTAGTTCTTTCTTGAGTACGGACAGCTGCTGCTGCACGTCCTTGTACTGCTGCAGGGATTTTCTTATTTTCGGCGGAAGTGCTTTGACGGACTCGGCATTGCTGCTTGCGCCCTCATCGGCGGCAAGCAGGGTCAGCAACTGTTTCCAGTTGCCCGGCAGCTGTTTCTTCAGCGATTTCGAACGCTTGTCCAGCGGAGTGATTTTCTTCCGGATGGCAGCCGTCTGTTTGCCGAACTGCTCCACCTGACCAGCCACCAGAGCAATATCTTCCGTCAGGGGATAATACACCTTCAGCTGGTCCTTCAGAGTATTGGGCCGGCGAGTACTGCCTCCGTAAAAAGTGTCGATGTTTCGAAAAATCCCTGCCATCGCGTAGTAGTCGGCAGTGGGAACCGGATCGAACTTGTGATCGTGACATCGAGCACAGGACACCGTAAAAGCCATGAAGGCCTTGCTGATCACATCGATCTGATCGTCAACAATATCCAGTTCCAGATTCCCGCCATTCAGCGACTTGGAACCGATGGCCAGAAGGCCCGTCGCGATCAGATTGCTGCGTCGTTGTTCCTGACCGTCTGCCGACAGCAGATCTCCGGAAATCTGCTGCTGAACAAAATTATCGTATGGCATGTCACTGTTAAACGCATCAATGACGTAATCGCGATATCGCCACGAATACAACATCAACACATCACGACTGCTGCCGGTTGATTCTCCATACCGGACGACATCCAGCCAGTGACGTCCCCAGCGTTCGCCGAATTGAGCTGAACCCAGCAGGCGTTCGACCTGGGCCGGATAAGAATCGTTAGTTGCGGAACTGAAAGAACGGACCTCATCCACTGTTGGCGGCAGGCCAGTCAGGTCAAACGTCACCCGTCGCAACAGTGCTTCCTTTGTCGCAGGAATGGCAGGCACAAGTTCAGCGGATTCCAGGCGTGCCAGAACAAATCGGTCGAGGTCCGTTGTGGGCCAGTCTTGATTCTGAACAGTCGGCACCTGGGGATTCTGAACCGGCTGTAACGACCACAGCGGCACGAATTCGTCCGACTCACTCTCTGCGTGCGGCGACATATCACCGTCACGCGGATCCGGTGCACCCATTTTGATCCAGCGACGAAACTCTGCAATAGTCTCGTCATCCAGTTTTTCGTCGGGAGGCATTTCCAGATCGCGATACTCAATTGCCGACAGCAGCAGACTTTCGTTCAGATCCTTCGGCACGACCGCGGGGCCCGTTTCTCCTCCTTCGTGCGTGCCGGCTCTGGAATCCAGAAGTAATCCTCCGGCGGGCTCCTCAGATTCTGACGAGTGACACTCGTAGCAATAGTCTGCCAGAATCGGACGGATTTTCTCTTCAAAGAAGTCGATTCCGTCGTCCGCAGCGGCAACAGAAATACCCATAACAAAGGTTACGAAACCAAGCATGCGAAGGTGTGATTGCAAAATCAGCATGTCTGGAACAATGCAGGCAAGAATCGAGGCAGGAGTGGCAGGGCAGGACGACAGATTGTATCAGAGCCTATTAGAAAGAGTACAAACATTTCAGCGAGGCTCCCGTCGGAACCGCGTTTCCGGCATTTGAGCCGGAATAACGGAGCCATGAGTTGCCGCATTCCCTTCGGTACCTGCGTTTTTTCAGATAAGGCTCTCGCAGCAGATGAACAGTCCAGGAATCGCGTAAAACAAAAGTCACGGGTCCGGGACGGCACTGAGGCCTGAATAATCGGCATAAACGCCCGGGTTGTATATGCGGTCGGTACGGGATCGACCGTCCAACCAGACACCGTCGCTTACCGGTCAAGCGGTCTTGTAAGTGTGGTCGATGAAAAAACAAGGGCGTGATGCGTCATTCCGAGCTGTCGTGCCAGTGTTTTCTGGACTTGGCAGGTACAGTTCCTCAAGATAAACGTGCATTTGCGCAACGTTGTTGTTGCGTATCTTCAGTTTGGCCGGACAGTGAATTCGTTCATGCTTCAGATCTTTCGTGGAGTCAGTCTGCTTACGTCACGTGCCACCGTGTTTCAGTACGTCGCGACCGTTTCGATGGCGGCATGCCTGTTACCAACTCTGGGCCCCGTCACCGCGCAGCAGGAAGACGGCGATCCGACCCGGGATGATCTGTTCGTTTTCAAGCCGAACACTCCGATTCGCCAGGTACGAGGAGCCGTACTGGCAGAACGCCTGGATCGCCCCGGACTGGCTCAGGGCTATCTGCAGGATCTTATCGATTCTCAACCGACAACCGAAACTCTGCGTTCGCTGCGTCAGAAATTCGGCATCGCACTTTTTCTGGAACTCAGCACCGTCGAAGAACTGCAGCCGACCTCTCGTGATCTGCTGCATCTGATGAACAAGTCGATGAAGCAGGATGCACCATCGGCGGATGCGGTCGAATCACTGATCAACACGCTGGGGCAGTCAGAACAACAGACACTGGACGCATCTATCCGAATCCTGAGTGCTGAAGGCGATGCCGTTGAACCTCTGCTGGCTGCAGACCCAACAACTCCGCAGGGAGAGATTGCTGCGCTGTTGTTACAGAAATACGCACGCCGTTTGCGGCATGGATTGCTGACTGCATTGTCAAATGCCGATGAACCCGGTCGAACTCGAATTCTGGGACTGCTGGAAACAACGGCCGATGCGGAGTTGGTCAATGACCTGAGTCCGTATCGTTTTGACAAATCTGATGTTGTTTCTGTCGCCGCCACGAGTGCGTCACGAAGGCTGTTGCAGGGCCGATCACTGCCAGGCACAGCCGACGCAACAGTGGATTCTCTGGTCAGCGATGCCATACGTTTGATCGCCGCGGCGGGAGCCACCTTTCCTTCGCAGGACCAGTTGTTCGCACAACGAAATATTCGAAATCGGAAGGCTGAACCTGAGGACAGAATCTACGGTGCATACATGCTTGAGCGTGCCGCCACGTTAAGTCATTACGCGACATCAATTCGCCCTGATGATGAGATAGCAAAGGCGGCGCAGCTGGTAGCGGAAGTTACGGAACAGTCGTGGCCCGCCAAATGGCCGGTACAGATGGACGTTCCGATCATCGACACGGCAGCCGAAGCCGCCGACGTGGATGTTGCCGCATTGCGAATTGCGCTGCAGACAAAAAACACGTCTTCTGTATTTGGAATTCTTAGCCGCTCTGAGACCGCGGCGGTCCTGAAGCAGCATCCGCAATTGATGCGAAGCTGTCTGTTGTTTCCGTCCTCGCGAGTTCGGCTGATCACAGCCGGTATCGCGCATGCTTACAGAATCAGCAGCCCTTTCGCGGTCGCCGTGGTCGCATCGGGGATCGAGGGGCTCGAAGCGCCGGAAGCGGTGGTTATCGATTCAGGAGGCGGCGACAGCGCCACGACAGCCGCTGTTCTTATCGATGCCGGCTATAAGGCCAAAGCCGCCAGCACGGGGCAATCAGGATTCGAAGCCGCCACACATCAGATGCATTGTGAACTGATTCTGATACACAGCAATTGTCTGCGCTGGTCGCTTTCGCAAACAATTGCGAATCTGCGAACCGACTATCGAACCCGAAACACACCGATCGTGGTTTACGGCCCTGAACGAGACAAAGTGCGAACCGAGGGGGTCAGGACGAATTATCACGGCTTGTGGTGGATTACCGAACCGATTTCCGAAATCACGTTTGTCCACACGCTGCGTTATACAAACGTACCATCGCCGATTCTGTCCGAAGCCGAACGCAGGTCGATGACACGTTTCGCACGCACGCTGCAGTAGCAGGAAGCACGGGCTTCTGGCCGCGGCATTCTGCACTTCCGACGTGGCACATATCTGCGACGGGGAAATCCGGATTTCCCTTCCCGGATAGCGGTACAGACGAATCATTGCCTGATTGCGGCCCTGTTATCGTCGACCGCTGAGCAGAACAAAACCAACGGCGATAACAAACACCGCGCCGATGCAGTATTCATGGGGCTCAAGATCGATGTATTCATCGAGCAGCAGGCGTTTAACCTCCCTCGTCCATTGCAGCAAACTGAATTTCATCTGATTCAACATGGCAAGTGCAATCCTGGGGAATGCTGAAGACAACCTGCCTGTAAAATGTGTCACCGTTCACGGACTGGCCCAGGTATTCAGATCGATTGCTATGGTGTGCGAACCAACACAGCAGGATTGTATCGACTGTGACGACTGTATCAGCCTCTCGTATTGTCTGCCTCCGCAGTACGACCGACATCGGTCACAACCAGATTGTCCCGGTGAACAACCTCCCCGTAGGGAACATGACCTATCAGTTCCCGAATCTGCGCCGTGCGGCGACCCAGAATCCTGCGAACATCAACAGACGAATAGTTTGAAAGTCCACGGGCCACAGCGCTGTACGACGAACTGACGAGTTCGACGGACGCTCCCTGATCGAAGTCGCCGATCACATCAGAGATCCCCACAGCCAGCAACGAACGGCCTTCCGCTACGACCGCTCGACGGGCGCCTTCGTCAAGAACCAGCTTCCCCTCCGGACGAGTCGCGTAACCAATCCACTTCTTCCATGCCGGCACCGTGGTTCCGGCCGCCAGGAAAAGTGTTCCAACATCGTCGCCGCGGGAAATCCTATCAAGCACACCCGCTTCACGACCGTTCGCCAGAATCACACTTTCGCCAACGGAGGTCGCGTCAATAATGGCAGACAGCTTGGCCGACATTCCTCCACGTCCACGTGAACTTTGTTCTGCCGCGACATGACTCAGCATCGACACATCCGGTTTTTCCACCAGCGAAATCAGATTGCTGGTGGGATCCGACGGAGGTCCGTCGTACAGCCCATCGATGCCCGATAGAATAATCAGCAACGGGTCAGGCACCTGGGCAGCAATCATCGATGCCAGTTGATCATTATCACCAAGGGCGATCTCTTCGGTGCTGACGCTGTCATTCTCATTCACAACAGGCACAACACCGAAATCAAGTAATGTGCGAATCGTGTTACGAACATTCAGATACCGGCGACGATTTCGAAAATCATTTACAGTGACCAGGATCTGTGCGACCACATGACCCGAGCGATTCAGGTTCTCTCCCCATTCCTTCATAAGACGGGTCTGGCCGGCAGCTGCCGCTGCCTGCAGCGCGGGAAGAGACTCCGGGCTCTGGGTCAGCCCCAGAACTCCTATCCCCGCAGCGACTGCCCCGCTGGAAACGATCACAACTTTGCGTCCGGAAAAGATCAGTCGATCGATCTGTTCAGACAGGTGGCCAATGCCGTCTTCATCAAGCTGGTCGTCGTCGCGCGTCAGGACATTCGACCCGATCTTGACGATGAGTGTGCGGGAAGAATCAAAGACTTCCTGACGGACCAGATTTCGCATCTTCGGCCTTAAGAGAACTCGGCTCGCAAACATAACACAGCAGATTCGCAAGGACGCCTGACCCGAATTCGACAGCCTGCTCAGGTCTGCGAGAGTCGTCCAGAATGCAAATTAAATTGTCCGGCCGCTCACGCAGTACGCTGCATCTCAATCAAATGCACAAGTCCGCATCACAGCGTCTCAGACTTCAAAGACCCACCGCAGACTCAATCTGTTTGAGCTCAGCCTGACGTTCCACTCGTTTTTCATCACTGAAAAACGTCTCGACCGATTCCCCCAGCTTTTGACACAACCTGTCGATGCGTGTAGATCCCATGCGACGCCTTGTTGATTCCTGCACAGCCGGGATCCGAATATTGCTGATGGACTCCAGAAATTCCTTCTTGGCAGGAACGTTGCGGTAGTCACCAAGCAACTTTTCAACAGCCTTCGCGTCCTGCGCTTCAGCTGCCTTGCGGGCACGCGCCAGCAGGACGCCCTGCATGGCAATCGAATCGATCAGCTGGTCCTGCAGCAACTGCAGCTCACCCTCCACACCCAGACGAACCGAATCGTCCGGCAATGCTACCATGTCGTACGGCAGCAGACCCGGTGCATACGGTACGCGTGCAAGAAGTGACGCACCGCTGTAGACACGAATCCAGAACGTCGGATGATTCTCACGCGTTTCAATCACAACTTCACCATTGCGGTCACTGACAAGCTGCGTTTGCGGCCCGTCTTCCTCATCTTTCCAGCCCAGCTGATAGGCAATGGCCAGACGATGCGAAATCAGTGGTTTGTCCTGACGCGACTGCAGTACCAGCCTGACTCGACTCCGGCCGGCCGTCGGTCGCTGGCGTACGGCCAGATGCTGCAGCCGACGGCCTTTGCCACCAAACAGAGAGAACGTCATATGTGTCGCGTAGTAGCCCGTTACCATTCCACGCGCAACTTCACGATCCACTGACATCGCCCGAATGTATGACAGCGGCAGCGCCTTCAGCTGCTGCAGCTTCTTCGGATTCCGCCGTTCCATCGATCGGACAAATGGTCTCAGCACGTCTCCTTTTCTGACCTGATCGGCCGAGGCATCCGGTGGCCTGAGTTCTCCGGCCTGAGTCTGCAATTCCATCAGGCTGCGGCCCTCTTCGTCATCGAACTGACGAACATACAACAGAACAGGGCGAAAGGAATCTCTCATCAGGCGTGCGGCAACGGCACCAACGGACCGCGGATCCAGAGTTCGTTCAGAATACAGAGGGGTCAGTTCCTGTATCCGCGGATCGTATTCGCGACAGCTGATGTTGAAGGTTCGCCCTGAGGACTCGACCGTCAGAATAAAGGCTTTATCACACTCTT
>Ga0315331_10001009_pt1 | contig 20813 bp, 9 predicted proteins | sample M160m34915metaG_FD_203456 | JGI IMG/M metagenome (GOLD analysis project Ga0315331, IMG submission 203456) | Ammonia-oxidizing marine archaeal communities from Monterey Bay, California, United States - M1 60m 34915 | ecosystem: Environmental > Aquatic > Marine > Intertidal zone | place: USA...
ACTTTTTTTCTATTTGCTTTTTCGTAATGTCGATATTCTAGTTGCAAATGATTTAGATACACTTTTAGCTAATAAAACAGCATTAAAGTTTAAAAAAAATTGTGCGCTTGTTTACGATTCTCATGAATATTTTACAGAAGTGCCAGAACTTGTTGCAAGACCAAAAATTCAGAAGATTTGGGAGAAAATAGAGGGGAAAATATTTCCAAAACTTGATTATATCTATACGGTTAATGCAAGTATCGCCAAATTATACGAAGAAAAGTACCAGAAAAAAATTCATGTCGTTCGAAATATGGCTCCCCAATTTGTTGCTAAGAAAAGCCATACGAAGGCAGAATTGAACCTGCCCATGGATAAGAAGATAGTTCTTGTTCAAGGTGCTGGAATCAATATCGATCGGGGCATTGAAGAATTATTGATGGCTATGGATTTCTTGGTGGGCTATTATTTGCTTATTATTGGTTCTGGCGATGTAGTGCCCCTTTTAAAAGAGCGAGCGAAAAGTAGATCGGACGTTTCATTCATTGATAAAATGCCATACGATGAAATGATGTGCTATACAGTTCATGCCGATGTAGGTGTTTCATTAGATAAAGACACGAATATTAATTATCGTTTCAGTCTTCCCAATAAAATTTTTGATTATATCCAGGCTGGAGTTCCCATTTTAGCTTCTAATGTTGTAGAGGTAAAAACCATTGTTGAGAAATATAAGCTAGGTGCAATTATACCATCACATGAACCTTTGGATATTGCAAAAACAATAAGGACAATAGTTGAAGAAATGAATAAAGAGGATTTGCTTAAAAATCTAAAAGCAGCTGCGGCTGAATTAAATTGGGAAAGCGAGTCAGGGGTGCTCGATCGAATTTATCATCCATTAATAAACAGCAATGAGCATTAAAATTTAGGCAGAGGGTGTACGAAAAACTAAAAAAATTAGCTATTCTGTTGGTGCCTAAAAAGTTATTAGAAAGGTACGAAGGTTTCTTTCGTAAGCTAATTTCGTATAAGTACAGAGGGCAAAAATATTGCTGCAATATCTGCGATTTTAACTTAAAAGATTTTGCAGTTCTATCCAATGGAAATAAACTGTGCCCGAATTGTGGTAGTTTGCCAAGAACCAGGAGGTTATTTTCTATAATTGATTCGGAATATAGTTTTAAAAACAAGACTGTACTTCATTTTTCTCCTTCAAAGGCAATGGCCTGTAAATTACGCGAGCTAAAAGCAAAGGAGTATGTCACTACCGATTTTGAGGGTGAATTTTTGGCAGATGAAAAAATTGATATTACTCAGATTAACAAAAAAGATAATAGTTTTGATTTGATTATTTGTTATCATGTTTTGGAGCACATCAAGGATGATGATAGTGCCATCTCGGAATTATATAGAGTACTTAGAGAGGGCGGCAAATGTTTCATCCAAACTCCATTTAAGAGTGGGGAAATTTTTGAAAACGATTTAATTCAGACACCTGAAGATAGATTGCTTCATTTTGGGCAAAACGATCATGTGCGCATCTATAGTGTTGAAGGATTAATTGATAGATTAAGTAAGGTTGGTTTTAAAGTGGACAGACGTGAGTTTAATTCCGTTGCAGATAATCATAAGGGACTGAAACAAAATGAAACTGTTTTAATTGCACAAAAAGAATGATTTCAATTTGTATTCCGATATATAACTTTAATGTTGTTCCTCTTGTAAAGGAGCTATTAAGACAAATAGAAGGACGGCAGTGTGAGCTTTTGCTTATTGATGACGCTTCTACAACGTTTGTTATTGAAAACAGCGAACTGCATAACATTACAAATTTAATTGTTCTGGATCAAAATATAGGCAGAGCTCAAATTAGAAATTTATTTTTAAAACATGCCAAGTACGAGTACTTGTTGTTTTTGGATTGTGATTCTTTAGTTGAGAACAATGATTTCATAGACAACTATATAAACATTATTCAGCAAGGTCAGGCGAAGGTGATTTGTGGCGGTCGAGAATATGCAAAAAATGCACCTGATTTGGAGCGCAGGTTGCGATGGAAATACGGAGTTGAGTCTGAAAGCAAACCCACAATTCAAAGGGTGAGATTACCTTATCGCTCTTTTATGACTAATAACTTTATCGTTCGAAAAGACGTTTTAGAACAAACGCGATTTGATGAATCATTAACGCTTTATGGGCATGAGGATACGCTTTTTGGATTTGAATTAAAAAAGAAATCGGTACCTATAGAACATGTCGATAATCCGATTCGTAATGGTTACCTGGAAACCAATGAGGAATATCTTTTAAAAACAGAAGAAAGCATCATTAATTTGGTTCAAATTGTTAGAAGTATTAGTAATCCAATGGAATTTTGCGCGGAAGTTCGATTATTAAATTATTATCAATCAGTAAAAAAGAAAAAGAACATTTGGAGTCTAAAAGTGCTCTTTTTTATTTCTCGAAAACGATTGCTCAATAAGTTGCTGTCGGGTAAAGCAACAATTAAAGAATTCAACTTCTATAAATTAATGCTCTTGATTAAATCCTTAGAGGGTAATTAAAATCGAAACTCTTCCGCTTGTGCCAAATTAATTTCTAATACAGCTCCGGATTCTGTTTTTAAGGTTCTGGAAGGGAATTTATTAATAATATGGTAATCGTGGGTTGCCATAAGAATGGCTTTTCCACTGCTGCTTATTTCAAAAAGTAATTTCATGATTTCATCACTGGTAATCGGGTCTAAATTTCCTGTTGGTTCGTCAGCTAGAATTAATTCTGGATCATTGATTAAGGCTCTAGCAATGGCAACGCGTTGTTGCTCTCCGCCAGATAGCTGGCTTGGTAAATGGTGATGTTTCCCTTCAACGCCCACCCTGCTTAGTAGTTCGTCAACTTTTAAGTTCATTTTTGATTTGTCTTTCCAGCCCGTGGATTTCATTACAAATACAAGATTATCTTTAATAGAGCGGTCCATTAGTAATTGAAAATCTTGAAACACGATTCCAATAGTTCGTCGTAATGCAGATATCTTCTTAGATTTTATTCCTTTTAAATTATAATTAACAATGCTGCCTGTGCCGGTTTTAAGTTTAAGCTCACCATACAGTGTTTTTAAAAGAGAGGTTTTCCCACTTCCTGTTCTGCCAATTAGGTAAACGAATTCACCTCGATTTATCTGGATATTAACTTCGTTCAAGATGGTGATGTTGTCCTGTTTAATTACGGTATCCGAAAGGCTAATTATCGCGTTGTCATTCATGGTCAATCGATTGGATTGGATAAAACTGGGAAAAATAATTAGAATCACTTAGATCATTACAATAAACTTATTGACAAAATAAATTTAACAGAACCGAGTTAATAACTATACGTCAAACAGCATCTGTTATCGAACGCCCTTAGTACTTTTATGGATATTCCATTATTGTACTTGGGATTGGTATATCTGATAAGTTGACTGTGGTGAAAATAGTTTTATACATAACCGTGCTTTGTATGTTGTCTTGGGTTCAAATTGGGGCTCAGCAGACCCTAATATATACCGAAGATTACAAGCCTTTTAAAGATGGAATGGAGCTTTACAATAAGGCCCAGTATCAGGCAGCTCAAAACAAATTTATTGAAACAGTAAAAGGAATTGCAAGTCCACAAGATGAGATACGCATTGATGCAGAATATTATTCAGCTGTTTGTGCCTTAGAGCTCTTTAATCAAGATGCAGAATATTTATTAAACCAATTTGTCTATAATCATCCGGATAACGTAAGAACAAAAAAAGTCTATTTTAATCTCGGAAAGCATCACTACAGAAGAAAACGTTATCGAGACGCGATTAAATATTTCAAATTAGTAGACAAGTACGAATTATCGGAAAACCAACAATTAGAGTACCATTTTAAATTGGGATATGGTGCATTTTACACGAAAGATTTTAAGGTAGCACGGGACAACCTAGTTGAAGTGAAAGATGTAGAGAGCGAGTACCAAGTTCCCGCTATATATTATTATTCGCACATTGCTTATTCAAAAGAACAATTCCAATTGGCTTTAGATGGATTTCGATTAATAGATCAGTCGCCAAGTTTTGGAACTATTGTACCGTATTATATTGGCCAGATTCTGTATCGTCAAAAAAAATATGAAGAGGTTGCTCAATATGGCCCGATTCATTATGCTTCAATATCTAAAAAAAGAAAGTCTGAGTTTGCGCACATTATCGGGGATGCTTTTTATAAAATTGCGAAATATGATAGTGCGGTTTCTTACTTGAAAACGTACAATTTTATTGAAAAGTCTTCTCGAGAAGATTACTATCAATTTGGATATTGTTACTATCAATTAAAAGATTTTAAAAACGCTATTAAATACTTGAGTAAAGTAAAGTCGAAAAAAGATTCATTGGCCCAATTAGCATTTTATCAATTAGGAGATGCTTACATTAAAAATGGTCAGAAGGATTATGCACGTAATGCTTTTAAAACAGCATCTCAGTTGCCGTTTGACAAGGAAATTGAAGAGGAGGCATTATGGTCCTATGCGAAATTGGCTTATGAACTATCTTACAATCCTTATGATGAAGCGATTGGTGCATTTCACGAGTACATAGATAAATATCCAGAAAGTCCGAATGTTGACGACGCCTATGAATTTTTGTTAAACGTGTACACTACAACGAAAAATTATGAAGCTGCTCTAGCTTCTATTTCTAGAATCCAAAATAAGAATGAGCAAATGAAGAAAGCGTTTCAGGCGATTGCATTTAACCGCGGGGTAGAGCTTTATCATAATAATTCATTTGAAGCAGCAATCAATAGCTTCGAAGAAGCCAGGACTTATAGAATAGACAAATTACTTTCTTCTGAAGCCGTTTATTGGCAAGCAGAGGCCTATTTTGGAATCGGAAACTACCAAAGTGCTATTGAGAAATACAATGCATTCAAGATGGAATCAGGAGCAATTCTAACTGGTAAAAGGCCATTAGCAGATTATAATTTGGGTTATACTTATTTAAAAAGAGAGAACTATTCTGCTTCACTAACGGCATTTAGGCAGTTTATACAGGGTGCGGCAACAACAGATAATGATAGAAAAGCAGATGCTTACCTCCGAATTGCCGATAATTATTTTCTTTTAAAAGAAGATGAAGAAGCCATTAAAAATTATCAAATTTCAATTGAAATGGCGGTTAGGAATGGCGATTATGCTCACTATCAAATGGCCAGGAGTCAAGGGTTTAAGGAGGACCAAGAAGGGAAAATAATATCGCTGAAAGGATTGCTTGAAAAGTTCCCCCAATCTTCGTACGTAGTAGCTGCTCAATACGAATTAGGTGAAGCATATTTGGTACAAAATAAAAATGAAGAAGCACTTAATTATTTTGAACAAATCGTTGCTAACTATTCGCAAAACGTAAATGCCCGTCGTGCTTTATTCAATATTGGGGTAATTCATTTTAGAAACGACGATTACCTTTTAGCTAAGGATGTATTCAATCAAGTGGTAGATCAATATCCTAATTCAGAAGAAAAGAATGCTGCTGTTGTTCAAATGAAAGAGGTCTACAAAGCTATTGATCAGTTGGATGCTTATGTTGAGTGGTTGAAAAGTAAAGGCATCGATGCTTCTTTTGAAGAGTTGGATAATGAGTATTTCTCATTGGCCATGAATGAATTGGACAAGGATCCTGTTAGCTGTAATAAAGTCATTGAAAAATTTGAAAATTACCTTTCGAAAATATTGAAACCCAAGCATGAAATGGTTGCTTATTTTTACATAGCTCAATGCAATTATGAGCTGCAAAATTATGAGAAGGCTGTAGCTTCTTACGATAAAGTAATCGAAGCAACCAACAATGAATATACAGAGCAAGCCTTGGTTGAAGCAGCAGAAATCAATTATTATAGATTGAAAGCATATCAGGCTGCACTTAGTAATTATGCTACATTAGAAAAAGTTGCTCAGGAATCTGAAAATGTGAATAAAGCGCTAATTGGGCAAATGAACTGCTTCTTTCACCTGGAAAACTTTCAGTATGCACGGGAATACTCCAGAAAGGTTCTCAATAAAATTACGGATGATGAAGATTTAAACGTCACTGCGCAATACATTGAAGCCATTGCTTTAAAGGAACTAATGGAATATTCAGCTGCTTTAATTGCGCTCCGGAAAACTACAGAGATTACAAAAAGTATCAAGGGTGCTGAAGCAAAATTCTGTATTGCGGAGATTTTCTTTATGCAAGAAAAGTACGAAGAATGTGAAAATGAAATTCATGAGCTGGTTGAACAGAAACCAGGCTATGACTATTGGCTTGCTCGGGGTATCATTCTATTGGCCGATGTGTATATTGTTAATGGTGATAATTTTAACGCAAGGTATAGCTTAGAAAGCGTAATCAATGGTTATAAGGGTGATGATGACATTATACCAATGGCTCAAGAAAAATTACTACAAATAGATGAGCTTGAGAATAAAGACTCAGAAAACTCTACTAACGAAGAAACTGAAGAGATTGATATTGGTGGAGATGAGGGGCTTCGTAAAAAGAACCTCTTTGGTGACAGTGAGGAAAGTGTTCCAGAAAAAGATAATGGAGAGGAGGATGACGATGACTAAAGTAATGTTTATGTTGTGTACTTGTTTAGCTATTTCGTGGTCTTTTGGTCAAATTGGCGGTAATGAAGAAGATTTTTCATTAAACGTACATGGAGAAGGCAAACGAACCATTGTTCCTCCTTCTAAAATTTCAGTTCTACCAGAAGTCAAAGAAGAAGCACATCAAAAACCACTGGTAAAATACACAATAGTGCCTAAGAAGATAGAAGTTTCGTTTTTACCGGAGCCCATTAAACCAGCGCGGCTAAAAGTAAGTGAACCATTAGCAAAGTTGTACGGTGGCTATTTAAAAGCAGGTTTTGGTAATTACATCATGCCATTGCTTGATTTTTATTTCAGCGGGACAAGATCACGGAAAAATAATTGGGGAATCAATTTGAAACACTTTTCAGCAGGCCAAGGTCCCGATGATGTTGGTTTTTCGGGATTTAGTGAAAATACTTTGAAGGGGAGCTACAAACAATTTTTAGATTACCATACATTGAGTTTTAATGCCGGTTACGAAAGAAATGTAGCGCACTTTTATGGTTTTGAATTAACAGATTCTATTTTCTCCAATTTTAAAGATGCCAGGGATGAAATAAAGACGATATACAATAAGCTATACTTTAGCTCTGTACTTGAAAGTAAGTATAAAGATTCTGCTAAGATCAATCATAAAATAGGGCTCAATTATTATTATTTCCAAGGTAATTTTGAAAACAGAGAAAATCAATTTGTTATAGACGGTCGTCTTCAGAAATATTTTGGAAAAGAGCTTGCTCGCTTTGATTTTTCATTAGACTATAATGATTATGCACACCAACGATTTGAGCCGTTAGATTCGAATCAATTAATTTCTAGTTTATCTCCAGCTGGTTTCAACGTTTTACAGAATTCTGTGATTTTAAAATTATCACCGAGTATCAATGCATTAAGAAAAAACTTTAAAGCAACCATTGGCGCGTCTATTCAGATTGATTCCAAGAATGGGGGCAACTTTCACTTGTTCCCGCGCGCTGAGGTAAAATACAGCATGTTTAACAACATGTTTATTCCTTATGTAGGTGCAACAGGTGATGTTAAGCGAAATTCGTTTGATTCCATGACTGCGGAAAATCCATTTTCTACGAGTGCGATGGAATTAACTAATACGGTAAAACGTTACGAATTGTATGGGGGTATTAGGGGCTCTTTTAGTTCTTCAATGTCATTTAACGTGAAAGTCTCCCAAGCCAGGTACACGGAAATGCCATTGTTTTATAATGACACATCGACCTCTTTGCAGAATCAATTCAATGTAGTTTATGATCATGTTAATATTGCCACCGTTGGTGGTCAATTGAGTTACAGGTTAGACGAAAAAATAAAGATTTATTTGAGGGCAGACTACCGAAATTTTAAAATGGACTACGAAGCTTTTGCATGGCACATGCCCAGTATAGAGCTTTCTGTCGGGGGTGTTTATAAGCTCGCTGATAAAGTTGTCGTTAAAGCGGATTTGTTTTTATTGGGTAGCAGATATGCTAAATCACTTATGCCTGTTGCTGGGGTTAGTTCAGTTGAATCAACAAATATAGATGGAGTGGAGGAGGTCTATTACCCTGTAGAATTGAAAGCTATTTTTGATGCTAACCTTGGAGTTGAATATCGACTTACACAAAAGTTTTCTGCCTTTATTAACGTCAATAATTTAACCACTAAAAAATACCAACAGTGGCTAAGATATCCTTCGCAGAGCATCAACTTGTTGTTTGGTGCAACGGCTCGATTCTAAAAACAGTTTACTAGCCTAACAATAGCATTAATTTTCTGTCATTATTTCGTGAGTTAAAGTTTTGTTTAACAGTTGTTTATGTGATCTTTTTGTGTGTTTCTATTTATGGGTGTTGATAACCTAAAATCATGTTGATAAAACACCTTAATTACAGGGTTGTCTGTTAGTATATGACTGTTCTTAATCTTATCTTTGTTCAGTTATATTTATAAGCTATTTTTAGTATGAGCGAAGAAGAAAAAAAATCAAGTTATTCAGCGGACAGTATTCAGGCCTTAGAAGGAATGGAGCATGTTCGAATGCGGCCTTCCATGTACATCGGAGATGTTGGAGTTAGAGGTTTGCATCACTTGGTCTATGAAGTGGTTGACAATTCAATTGATGAAGCGCTTGCTGGCCATTGCGACGCAATAGAAATAGTGGTTACTAAAGATAACGCGGTTCATGTCCAAGACAACGGAAGAGGTATTCCCGTTGATTTGCATAAGAAAGAAGGAGTATCTGCACTTGAAGTGGTGATGACAAAGATTGGTGCTGGTGGTAAGTTTGATAAGGACTCTTATAAAGTTTCAGGTGGACTGCATGGTGTAGGAGTTTCGGTTGTAAATGCATTATCTTCTGATCTAAAGGCAACGGTTTATCGAGAAGGTGTTGAGTATCAACAAGAATATTCTCGTGGGAAAGCTAATTACGCTGTTAAAGAAGTTGGGTCAGTCGATATTAGAGGAACAAGAATTGAATTCCAGCCTGACCCTGAAATATTTGATGTTTTAGAGTATAACCTAGAAACTTTAGCCACAAGAATGCGAGAGCTTTCTTATTTGAATAAAGGAATTAAAATTTCTTTAACAGATGAAAGAGAAACCGATGAAGAGGGCAAATACTTAACAGAGCTATTTTATTCTGAAATTGGTTTACCAGAATTTATTAGTTACCTAGATGGTACTAGAGAAAAGCTAATTGCAGATGTTATTAGTATGGAGGGCGAGAAAAATGGAATTCCAGTTGAAGTAGCCATGGTTTATAATACTTCTTATTCTGAGAATATACATGCCTATGTTAATAACATCAATACACACGAGGGAGGAACTCACCTTTCGGGATTTAGAAGGGGATTGACCAACACACTAAAAAAATATGCAGAATCATCAGGATTGCTGGATAAACTTAAATTTGAGATATCTGGAGATGATTTTAGAGAGGGGTTAACTGCAATTGTTTCGGTGAAAGTGGCAGAGCCACAATTTGAAGGGCAAACGAAGACAAAACTAGGTAATAGGGAAGTTACAGCTCCTGTTAGTCAGGCAGTAAGTGAAATGCTGACTAATCATCTGGAAGAACACCCTAATGACGCTAAGATTATTATACAAAAAGTAATTCTTGCTGCACAAGCTAGACATGCTGCTCGTAAGGCTCGTGAAATGGTTCAGCGAAAAAATGTAATGGGAGGTTCTGGACTTCCAGGTAAATTAGCTGATTGTGCTTCAAAAGATCCTTCAGAATGTGAAATCTATCTTGTTGAGGGTGATTCTGCCGGCGGAACAGCGAAACAAGGTAGAGATCGATTCTTTCAAGCGATTATGCCACTTCGGGGGAAAATCCTTAATGTGGAAAAAGCGATGCAGCATAAGATTTTCGAAAATGAAGAGATTAAAAATATTTATACTGCTTTAGGTGTAAAAGTGGGCACCGACGAAGATGCGAAAGCACTTAATATGACAAAACTGAGGTATCACAAAGTAATTATCATGTGTGATGCTGATGTGGATGGTTCTCATATTCAGACACTCATTATGACTTTCTTTTTTCGACACATGAAGGAGTTAATTGAGAGTGGCTACTTGTATATTGCAACACCACCTTTGTATTTGGTTAAAAAAGGAGCGAAACAATCGTATGCGTGGGATGATGATCAGAGAGACAGATTGGTTCAAGAGTACAAAGGATCAGGTAACGAATCAAGTGTCGGAATTCAGCGGTACAAAGGTTTAGGAGAGATGAATGCTACACAATTGTGGGAAACGACAATGGAACCAGAAAATAGAACTTTGAGACAAGTTACAATAGACAATGGCCTAGAAGCAGACAGAATTTTCTCGATGCTAATGGGAGACGAAGTTCCTCCAAGAAGAGAATTTATTGAAAAGAATGCGAAATACGCAAATATCGACGCGTAGGCATTCGGTGCACAAAAAACAAATAAGAAGTAGAAAGAAGAAAAAGGTCTTGATTATTCAAGGCCTTTTTTTATCTGATGACCGTTACACTTCCTCTAAGCTCGTGAATCTCGTCTGTGTACAAGTCTTTAGCTTTTATTTTCCAAGTGTAAACACCAATAGGAACTTTGGTTCCCATGTAATTCCCATCCCAGGCATCCATAAAATCCTGCGTGTACCACATTAATTCTCCCCAACGATTAAATATTCGAAATTCAAAATGGTCAGGATTAAGCATATCACCTTCAGATTTAAAATAGTCGTTAATTCCATCGGCATTAGGTGTAAATGCATTGGGTACATAAAGCGTGAAAATACCATTAATTATAAGTGTGAATGTAGTATCATGAGGACAGCCGGCGTCGTTAAAGGCCGTTAAAGTAATGTCATATGTGCCTGGGTTAATAGAGGGAAACTCAGCTGATGGATCAACATCATTTGATGTTGCAGGATTAGTATTTAGACCGAAATCCCAATTATAGCTAGTTGCATCATCACTTAAGTTTGTGAACTGAATAATTGTTTGATTAAGATTGGTTGGATTGGGATTCATGGAATAATTTGCGATCGGATAGTCGTCTACACAAATCATATTAGCCTGAACTAAATTACCCACACAACCTTCGGCACTTGTTACTGTTAAACTGACATCATAACAAATCGGGTCTGGATATACTGCTCCCACAAGTCCAGTACTAGTCGTTGTACTTCCGTTTCCGAAATCCCAAAAAACAGTTTCAATTAGCGCAGAAGGTGTTGTATTCGTGAAATTAACAGTAATAGGAAAGCAACCTGAATTTATGTCTGAAGTGAAACTTACAGGAGGTTCTGGGCTCACGATTACAGAATCACAGATTGTAAGAGGTGTAGTTTCACATCCGTCTGTAACCGTCACACAATAAACAGTAGTGTTCACCGGATTGGTATTAATCTGGGTGCCGATGCTACCATTGTCCCATGAATAAGTATAAGGGCCACCATCGCCGCCAGTAGCAAGTGCATCGAACGTTACATTTTCATCAGGACAAATCGAATCAGTTCCTGTAATGGTACCTGTTAAGGGCGGTAATAAACTAACACAAATAGAGTCGGTTGCGGACGTACAACCAAAAGCATCGGATACAAAAAGGCTATAGCAGGTATTTAATACGGGATTTACAGCATGAGGGGAACTGCCAATTAATCCATTATTCCATATTTGTATGTATGGCCCGCCTAAACCACCAGCAGGAGATGCAATTAATTGGGCTGTTCCGTTTTCACAAATTACCGTATCGCTGGATAAGTTCAAAGAAAATGGTTGGGCTACATTTACGGTCACAAAAGCACTATCTGAGCAGCCTCCTACACCCACCACGTAGACAAATATTTCCGATGATTGTATTAATGGATCGAAAATATTATTAGCCGGATTCATTCCAGCATCGAACCAAAAACCACCAGAATCAGGCGAGCCAGGTAATAAGGCAAATAAATCTACAATAGGATCTGTTTTGCAGTAATTTAAAGTAGTATCATTTCCTGCAGTACCTGTTGTAGTAATTGTAATATTAATTGTATCAGTAGAAGAACACAGCTGGTGATTTGTTTCCCACCCTTCAACAACGTACTGAAAAGTTCCACTTACTGATGCAATAGGGTTAGCAATTAATGGGTTAGATAATCCAGTAGTTGGTGTCCATGAAAAGCTATATTGTGGGGGGACATTGCTCACTCCTGTTGTTGAGAATGCTAGTCCGAGTATTGGTGCTGCACCGGTGTAATTAATGCCGTCTTGAAAAACAACGTTACCGTCACAGTCAATAATTTGATAACTGACTTCCATATCATAGAATCCCGAGACTGTCTGAAAATCTAGTACGGCACCATCGTAAACTGGGAAGGTAGCAGTGCTCGTTGCACCCGCCGAGAATGTATAGATTCCAATGGAAACTCCATCAGCAAAAACCTCAATACTAAAGCCATTCCAACCATCTCCGAAAGTATCGAACATATTGATTTGGTAATCACAGGTCGGGAAAGGTTCAATTCCTCCAGTTCCTGTGGCGAGCAACTGAAGTGCGCCAGGGCAAATGATTGTATCATTTCCAGCAAATATTGTTGGGCCGTCATCTACTGTCACTGTCCAAGAAGAGTCATAAGTACAGCCGTAGTCATCAGTCACTGAAAAGAAATAGTCAAACGCACCCGTTTGGGTTGGTGTAATACAAATTTCGTTACAATCTGGTGAAGTTGATGTAATAAAAGAAGTGGCCAGAGCAGATCCCGTCCATGAACTTGAATCACACTGTGATCCTATTATTGGAGTAAACGTAGAAATGGCTGGATATAAAGAAGGATCAAAATTAACAGAAAAGTCACAAACGAATCCATCATCTGCGCCCCAAAGATCGCAAAATTCGAGTGTCCAAGTTCCATTCAAAGGACACCCTACAAGTCCAGACAAGGAGTTTAAACTCTCATAAGTTCCCGGAATTAAACACTCTCCAAACCCGTTATTTACTGAAGGAATTGTATTGGGCGTTGGTCCAAATTGTGAATTGTCTACCCAAGTTCCATTTGTAGCATTAGGACTAAAACAATATTCCCAACAATCTCCAGGTTGTAAACTGTCATTCACGTCTATTGGATCACCAAGGAAAGTGCCTCCACCATTTTGTTGATGAAAAATGACACTTTGGCCATTCGGACAATAAATCGTACCTACTAAATCACCCATAAAAGAATGTTCCATATTGATGCACAAACTTTGTAGGTCATTAACATTAGTCAACGTTTGTCCAGGTATGAATGCAGAAAAATCTAATGTTGCTGAGAAACAAGAACCAACATCATCGGGTAAATAGGTGGCTCCACCAAGACTGCTAACCGGTTGCCCAGTCCAAGTTGTGGGCAAAACATGTCCAGTCACTGATCCAGTAGTTCCAAGAGTACCCGGCGCCCCAAGGCAAACAGACTCTCCTAAACACAAGGTGGTGTCATCAAATATGTGATAAAAAATGGGCACAGTCCCTGCTTGCACTATAATGGTTTCAACGTTTGTATTAATGCAACCATTGTCATCAATCACGTAGAGATTCATAGAATATTCTCCAGGACCCGTTGTATATGTATGGGTGCTTAAAGGAGAGGACAAAGTATCAGTCGTGCCATCACCATAATTAAAAATATAGTCTACAATATTGAAACCTGTTGCGGCAAAGGAGGCACTTCCATCGAAAGACACGGTCTCTCCGTCACATATTTTTACAGGATTATTGGCAATGACCGGATCGTTCATATGTACTTCAGGCCTTTGGCACGGTGTGCTGCAGGTAATAGATGCGGCGAATACACCGGTCCCCGCACTGTTAGATGTAAAAACTAGTGTGAGGCAGCCCGAAGTATTAAGCGATGTACAAGAAACCAACAGTCCAGCTAAACTATTACCCGTATAGACTCCTAATGACGCTGCCGCAGTACTATTACCATCATAGATGGCCAAATTATCAATGTTATTCGCTGGAGGTGTAGCGGTATTGGTTTGGTCTAAGTTGAATGAAATAAAATCAAGTGTTACAACGTCGCCAGGAATGTCAGGACAGATTGTAAGAACAAAGTATTCATTATTTTGATATCCTGCAGCACCCACACCACCTGTATCGTAAAGAATTCCCGAACAAGTTGAGCCTGTTCCATCTGACATTAGAACCGTTGTTTGGCTTTGAGCTATAACAGTGAAGCATGCAAGTACAATACAAAATACTATTTTGTTCATGGTTGGTTGGTGTCGTAAGTATTTAGCTACGTGAATAACGCACAATTATAGATGCCGTTGCTATTGAAGTGTTCCTGAATTGAATTATGCTTGGATTCCTAGCAGCTACAGACTGAGGTTTCCGCCATGACTGTTAATCACGTGTTTATTACCCTGATTAAACAAAGTTCCATAGGTATCGTTAAACCGAATTCCTATTTCAAAGCCGCCAACTCCATTTAGTCTTGTATTCAAATCTGAAGACGTATAATCATAGGAAAGAACAATTTCAAAGTCATTGAATTTCAACCTAAGACTTGCAATAAACGCGTCTTTTATACGGTGTTTTAAATCCAACCCTATATAAGTTTGTTTAACAAAGCCTGTATATTTTGTGTCTGCTTTTATGTAATAATTAACTCCACCTCCAATAATCAGCTCTTCTAGAGAGCCTTGCCGTTGGTATAAAAGTGTAGGTCGTATGCCGAAAGGCCTGTTTTCGAAAGTAAACAGACTTGAGAAATGAACTACATACCTTTGGTAAAGTCTGTCTTGAATGCCCTGAAAAAATTCTTGTTTTCCCTTAGTTAAATGATACATAGCCATGCCGGCATCTACAGATGATCTTTCAATACCATATAAATTGGTATTGGTTGAAAAATACTTATACCCGATTCCTGAAGATAGATCCAAGTATCCAGTTCTTTCTGAAAATCCTTGTTCACCTGAAGGTAAATTAGGGTCATATAGGGTACCATTAAATTGATTATCCCATTGTATGTTGGTAACATCGAATGACTTTTGCATATAACCCGTTTGTAAACCGAGTGAAATACGCTGCTGTCTGTTTAATGTAACAATTCCTGATAATGTTACTGCTGCATTTAAGGTTCTCATTTTAGCATCTCCTGCAACATCATTATAAAAAGAAATTCCCACTCCTAGAAGTCCATTTTTATGACGCATGGATTCATTTAATACGGGAAAATCCAATGACAAGTATTGGGTGCTATATACATTACCAAGTCCAGGATATTGCGAACGATATAAAAGATTTGCTCTATTGTAACCTTTCCCCATACCTGCGTTAGCTGGGTTTATGGCTAAAGGAGCATTTCCGTATTGTGAGAAATGAATATCCTGAGCAATGACACTTTTGAAAAGAAACAAAAGAAGAATTACACTATATAATCTTGAGTGAATCATTTAAATAAAGTTACATTTCCTTGGAATCTCAATTCTTTGCCATTTTTAAGGACAACATCACACTTGTACACAAACACGTCTGAATTTAGTTCCTTGCCATTATGTGAGCCATCCCATCCAATAGTTTGATCATTGGTAGAAAATACGAGCTGTCCCCATCGGTTGTACACTTGCAAATCCAAAGTGCCAATTCCCGTACCGCGCACAAAGAATAAATCATTGGCGCCATCTCCGTTGGGTGAAAACCCATTAGGAATAAAGAGGGGAAGGTATTCTATACTAATATGAACGGTATCGTAATTTTTACAACCATATATATCCGTTATTTCAACAATATAGGTAATGTCACTAAAGGGAGTTGCAGACGGATTTTCACAACTGGGACAATCCAGTCCTGTTGTAGGCAGCCAATTAAAAGTTCCTCCACTGCTTGATGTAAATAGGTCTATATTAGAATCTATGGGAATTGTAGTGTCATTGATTGTTGTTAAATTTGGAATAGGATGTACAAAAACAGTCGTTGGATATAAATAGGTTTGACAAGCATTTGATGCTTCAACCATCAGAATGGTGTCTTGAATAGGTGTAAATGTGATGGAATTATCGGTACTTCCGTCTGGCCATAATTGAGTTAATGCATCTGCAACAGTAAGTGTGGTTGCCTGTCCAAAACACAAACTAGTGTCTCCAGTGATATATGGAAGTTCAGACGTGTCTTGCAATTCTACAATTATTGTATTTGATGTTTTTGAGCACTGTGGATATCCATCAATAGACATCGTGAATGAATAAGAAGAAGTAGTAGTACCAGTGAATGCTGTGGTGTCGTTAGAAGGGTCGGTTAGATTTGTTGCAGGAATCCAGTTAAAAACATAGTCGTAATTTGGCGCACACCCAATATTACCAACTACTTGCAAGCCTATCGCGGGGCCTGTTATACCATTACCATCAGTAAAGATGATAGAACCACTTGGATCAGCAATCGAATAAATGACTTCATCCACAAAACTTCCTGCTGCAAACGAAACTTCCAGAAGGGCACCATCTGTCACTGAAAAACAAACGGTATCTGTGCTACCTGTCGCTAGGGTATAATTTCCAGCAACAACTCCGTCTAACAAAATATCTAACGTTCCTCCATTCCACCCATCTCCCCAAGTATCTTCCATATAAATGCAGTAATCACATGTGGAAATAATTGGCGTCGCACCATTAATGCCGACTAAGTTTAGCGCCTGACCAGGACAAATAATAGTGTCGGGACTTGCTAAAGGAATCATCTCTGGCAATACAAAAACAACTACAGTCGTATCAAAAGTACAGCCGTATTCATCGGTGATTTGAAAAGTATAGTCGTATACGCCGTTGCTGTCTGGGACCGCATAAGACAAGGAATCTGACACGCCGACAACAGTTGGGCTAACCCACTCACCATTGGTTATAGAAACGGAGTAATATTCTGAATTAGGATTAATCGCCGGGTTAATCTCAATTCCCCACTCGAATATATAACCATTATCTATTCCTATATTATCTGTAATAGTCAGAGTCCAATCTCCATCAATCGGACATCCTATTAAGCCATTAAAACTTTGCAATGGCTGATATGAACCTGGAGTTAGAATATTATTTGGCGCCGATAAAGTTGCAGGAATATAATTGCCCGCGATATTTTCATCGTTCATTGTGCCCCAAATAGCTCCAAGGTCAAAACAATAAGTCATACCAATTCCTGGCGTGGTAGAGCCATCATCCAGTGCATCTCCCAGAAAAACATTGCCTGGCCCAGTTCCGTTGTAGGTATCCATTAATTGAATGGTTGTTCCGTTAGGGCATGTTAAAGTCATGTCAAGATCACCAATATAGGAGTGCTCAATTTCCATGCAAATTGTAGCGATATCTGATCCTGCCGCAATATTTTGTGTGCCAAAACCTCCAATTGTAACACTGGTAGAGTAAGATGTGCCACTTCCGTCAGGTAAAAAGGTTGTTCCCGAAACGATTCCACCAGCAGAAATAAACCCCGTATTAGCGTCTGCACCTACAGCAGAGGACGAAACGGTACTATATCCTCCAAGTAACTGAACCGTATCACCATAACATGTTGTGTCGGGTTGTATAGAAATTCCACTAAAGGTTGGAGAAATACCAGTTCTCACCTTGTGTGATATTGTTTCGGAACATCCATTTGCATCTGTAACAATCAATGTAACAAGGTAACCTTGCTCATCCATAAAACTGTTGCTGGCTATAGCAGAATTGGCAGTGGATCCCTCACCAAAATTCCATTCAAATGTTGAGGTTGCATCACTTTGAATATAGTTTACAGGATTAACACCATTGTCTGGATAGGTTCCGATTGCTGTGAATAAAATACTGTCACCAGGACAAATATTTGTATAATTCGAATCTGGACCATATGAAATTAACGGTGGGTCAGTGGTTATTAATGGGATAATTGGTTGACAAACAGTACCGCAAATAATCGCAGCATCCCATCCTGTTGCTTCCAAAGATGCATCAGAATTAAAAACTAAGGTCAGGCACCCGCTTGTATTCGCTGTTGTTGAGGAAACAGCAATGGCTGGGTTAGAATTATTATAGGTATCAATTAAGGGAGAAGCTGCACTATTTCCATCATAAATCAATAGCTGATCACTAGCATCAATGTCAAAAGCACCTGCGCTAAAATCGAGTGTGATTGTGTTGCCAGTTCCATCAGAACAAATGGTCACCGTAAATGACTCATTAGGGCCATAATTTCCTCCTGAAGCATCACTGTCAGTCGTATTTCCAAGACATTGTGTAAATGAGCCACCAGTAGAAATATTCACGGTTTGCGAATTGCTATTGGACCACAATAGTATTATTAAAACGAATATTAGTGTTTCTTTCATTGTTATTTATGATGTGCAAATGTAATCATATTAGGTATGAAGTAATTCGATAAAATTTAATTAGGGAGAACAATAGTCACTTACTTTAGTGTTCCTAAAGTAGTTTTATATCTAGTCTTCGGGGTTTTTTACGCCAAATTTCATATTTCAAAAATGCATCACTTCAATAAAGTTACATGTCCTTTGTATTGATGTTTTTGGTTGTTCATTTGGTTAACTACTTCTAGTTTCCATACGTAGATATCTTGTTGTGCTGGCATTCCTTTAAATGTACCATCCCAACCTTGTCCTGGTATTTGAGAGTTGTAGATAAGTTCACCCCATCTATTGAATACATAGAATTGATAATTGAGTGGGTCAGCCCCTATTACGACGGGGGTAAAAGTTTCATTAATATTGTCTTGATCAGGAGAGAAAGCATTTGGGACGTAAACAATAAAATCTTCATCAATTATTACGTTTTGACAGGTGCTGTCCTGACACCCGTAGTCAGTAGTTGCCAAAAGGCATACCTGATAAGTTCCCGGGGCATCGTTTGGGAACTGGAAGTTTGGATTAGTTACAGTTGAGCTACCCAGTATACCATTTGTTCCAAATTCCCAGCTATAGTTGTCTGCACCGGTTGATTCATTAGAGAAATTAATAGTTGTGTTGAGTACAGAAGTAGGTTGTGGCCCGAAAGAGAACTGGGCATCTGGGTAGGGGAATACACAGATTAAGTTTGGATAAGTAATCTGATCAGTACATCCTAAGTCAGATACGACAGTAAGGGTTACATCATAACAACCGGGATCATTATAGGTATTGGTTACTACGCCACAATTTACTTCGGCATTTCCGTCGCCAAAATCCCAAAAGCATTGCGATCCTGTTGGTTGTCCACTTTCAGTAAAGTTGACCGTTACGGGTAGGCATCCGTCATTTACGTCAGGATTAAAGTCTACTATAGGCGTCGGGTTTACGGTAATGGTCAGGTTGTCTGTTGCCGCCGGAGTTTCACATCCATCCGTTACAGTAACGGTGTATATAGTTGTTGCTCCTGGCGCTACATTTTGCGCTTGTCCTGGTCCAATACCATTGTCCCAGCTATAATTATAGTTTCCGTCTCCACCTGAAGCAATGGCTGAGATGTTGGCCAAATCACCTGGGCAAATTCCTTGGCTTGACAGAGCTGTTACTTGCAACTGGTCATAGATGTTTATGTCGACGCAGGCAGGAGCAACCGCAGGGCATCCATTCATGTCAGCTACCGTTGCACAGTAGGTTTGGTTAACGATAGGAGAAACATTAATTGTTTGGGTTAAATCTCCATTATCCCAACTGTATGTGTATCCACCCATTCCACCACTTCCAGTTGCGGTAATGGTTGCTGTTCCTCCAATACATATTGTTGTATCTATTGATACATTCAAGAATACCGGGGGGGGGGATGCAATATTGATTGTGGTGTCCACAGCGCATCCATTGGCATCTTGTGCTGTAATGGTATTTGTTCCTGCACACATCCCGTTGAATGTAGAGACAGGAGAGAATGCAGCACCATTAAGGCTGTATTGCGTAGCAGTAGCGGATGTTACTGTTACTGATCCATCACAAGATCCGTTACAAGTCTCATCAACGGTTACCACACTTGAGAAAGTAACAGATGGAGGGCTAATAATATCCCATGCTAATGTGTCTACGGAGCACCCATTATCATCTTGGACGTTTAAGTCATAGGTTCCTTGACACAAGCCAGCTGCATTAGGGACATTTCCAGCAATACCACCAGACCAAGTATAAGTGTATCCAGCTGCAACTGTACCTCCAGCGGGTATAACAATTGCAGATCCGTCACATACACCTGCACAGGAAGCATCAAAAGTAGAAAAGGTAATGTTTAGGGGAGCAGGTTCATTAATTGTTTCGGAGTATATGATGACACATCCATTAGCGTCTGTAACAGTTAAATCATATGTTCCAGCTGTTAGCAGGTCAATATCATCCCCAGCATAAGGACCTCCTGGTCCTGTCCATAAATAAGAATAAGGGAAAGTACCTCCCGATACAGTGATACGGATTTCACCTGTCGCATCTCCATTACAATCCACATGATTAATAAGATCAAGGACTAGATTAAGGGCGGGAGGATCTGTTAATGTTATCGAAGATGAATTGGGACATCCAGCAGCATCTTGTACATATACGTCCTGGGTACCAGCACATAGGCCGGTCCAAGTATCTTGTCCGAGCACAAAAGTAATACCGTCTAGGCTGTATTCGTATGGGGGAGATCCACCAGATCCATATATAATGAGTTGGCCATTACAATCTCCATTACACAGAGGGTCGGTAGCAACCACACTGTCAATTGCCGGGGATCCGGTATTATTTACGATGATGTTTTGTGCGAACTGGCA
>Ga0315331_10001010_pt1 | contig 20806 bp, 19 predicted proteins | sample M160m34915metaG_FD_203456 | JGI IMG/M metagenome (GOLD analysis project Ga0315331, IMG submission 203456) | Ammonia-oxidizing marine archaeal communities from Monterey Bay, California, United States - M1 60m 34915 | ecosystem: Environmental > Aquatic > Marine > Intertidal zone | place: USA...
ATCGAATGTGACTGTTACGCCGCTGACATACAAAATGGCATCGGTCAGTTTTGGGTTATCAGTCATCACCAACCTCTGTCGCTGGCGTTCTGGGCGGCATTCGTTTGCGCATGACCAGTTCCCGCAAGCGCGCCATTTCACCGACAATGCCTTTGGGAAAGAACAGGGTGACGGTGACGAATAGGCTACCTAACGCAAAGAGCCAGAATTCCGGCAAAGCGCCCGTCAAATACGTCTTCGCGTAATTGACTAGAACAGCACCCAGCGCTGCGCCAACCAGCGTTCCACGCCCACCAACGGCAACCCAAACGATGATTTCGATGGAATTTGCAGGCTGGAATTCACTGGGGTTAATGATCCCGACTTGTGGAGTGTAGAGCGCACCCGCAACGCCCGCCATCATGGCTGAGACAACGAAGGCGAAGAGTTTGTATTGCTCGGCCCGGAAGCCAATGAACCGGGCGCGGCTTTCAGCATCGCGCACAGCTGTCAGTACGCGTCCGTATTTGGATGTCGTCATGCCACGGCACAATAGATATCCACCCGCAAGCGCTATTGCAGAAGCAAGCATCAGACCAGCACGGGTGGCGTCTGCCTGCAAATCCAGACCCATGAATTCTTTGAAGTCTGTCAGGCCGTTATTGCCGCCAAAACCCATATCATTCCTGAAGAATGCAAGCATCAAAGCGAAGGTCATGGCTTGGCTAATGATCGAGAAATAGACCCCCGTCACACGGCTCCTGAATGCCAGCCAACCAAATAGGAACGCCAGCGCGCCTGGTGCAGCCATGCTGAGGATGATCGCAAATAGGGGGCTGTCTGAACCGGCCCAGTACCAGGGCAGTTCTTTCCAATCCAGAAACACCATGAAGTCTGGCAAGTCCGGGTTGCCATAAACGCCACGATCACCGATCTCGCGCATCAAATGCATGCCCATGGCATACCCGCCGAGCGCGAAGAAGGCTCCGTGGCCAAGGCTTAGAATCCCAGCAAAACCCCATATCAAATCTACAGATAGGGCAAGCAGCGCATAGCAAAGATACTTGCCAATCAGGGATACCATGTAGTTTGGCACATGGAATGTTGAGCCGACTGGAGCCCAAACATTTAGGGCCACAGCACCGATAGCCACGATTGCTACGATGGCCAGGAAAATGCGGCCTTTGCCGTCTATGAGACTAAGCATCCTAGTTCTCCACCGCGCGGCCTTTGAGGGCAAATAGCCCCCTTGGGCGCTTTTGAATGAAGAGAATGATGGCAACTAGGACGATGATCTTGCCAAGAACGGCACCGGAGACGGGCTCCAGGAATTTATTGACGATGCCCAGGCTGAACGCGCCCATCAACGTGCCCCACAGGTTACCAACACCACCGAACACGACGACCATAAAGCTGTCGATGATATAGGCTTGGCCAAGGTTTGGGCTGACGTTATCGACCTGGCTAAGAGCAACACCCGCCATGCCTGCCACACCCGAACCAAGGCCAAAAGTGAGGGCATCTACCCTACCCGAGTGGATGCCCATGGAGTTCGCCATACGGCGGTTCTGCGTTACCGCCCGCATTTCCAGACCCATGGAGGTAAAGCGGATCAGCGCCCATACGGCCGCCAGTACAGCCAGCGCAAACACGATGATCCAGATGCGGTTGTAGGTCAGCAGCACGCCGCCTGCGAGTTCAACAGCACCGCTCATCCATTCGGGATTTCCGACTTCTTGGTTCGTCGGCCCAAAAACTGTCCGCACAGCCTGCTGCAAAATGAGGGATATACCCCAGGTCGCCAGCAGGGTTTCCAGTGGGCGGCCGTAGAGCCAGCGGATAACGGATCGTTCCATCACCACGCCAAGCGCGCCCGATGCCACGAATCCGGCCGGGACAGCGAGAGCCAGTGACAGGCCGAAATATTCCGGTGCGAAGCTACGAAACACCTCTTGAATCATGAAGGTGACATAGGCACCAATCATGATCATCTCACCATGGGCCATGTTGATGACGCCCATCACGCCAAATGTAATTGCCAGCCCGATTGCGGCGAGCAACAACACGGAGCCGAGGCTCAAACCTTGGAAGATTGACCCAAGAGTCTGGAAATAGAAAAGACGATCCTCAACCGTGTCCAACGCAATCGTGGCTGCAGCGCGGACGCTAGCGTCTTTTTCAGTATCGCCTGCAAGCAGGGTGAGAATAACCCTAGCTTCAGTCGAGTCGCTGTCTGTCAAAAGTTCTATGGCCACAAGACGGTCTTTGGGTGCCGCTTCCGGCCTGCTGTCAATCACCGCCAACGCCATTCCCATTGCGGTTCTGACGTCAGTATCTGCCTCTTTCGCAAAGGCCGACTTCAAGGCTGGACGAAGTGCTGGATCGGGGGACTTCTGTAAACCATATGCGGCGGCAAGGCGTGTTTCAGCGTTAGAGTGCGACAAGTTCAGGCCGCCTAGAGCGCCACGGATTTGGCGGCGAAGTCGGTTATTGACGCGGATTTTCTTGATATCGCCGCTTGGAAGAACACCAAGTGCCTCATTGAGAATCGGATCGATGACGGCATATCCATCGGCTTGCTTCTTCGCAATAACAACGCGGTTATCGCTCTTCTGGAAAAATAGGTCGCCGTCCACCATCGCAGCCAAAATAGACGCTGCTGCAGGGTCACCAGATGCAGCTAGAGCATCAACACCGGCCGCGCGCTTTTTAGATGATTTTTCTATCAGTAGCGCGAGGGCCACATCACGTTCGGCGGGGCTTGCTATCGCTGTGAAACTAATAAAACCGCTAAGCATCGCCAGGAGAATGATGAGGCTGATAGTGGTGAACAAGCGGCATAGCTTAAGGTTATGATGCTGACACAAAGGTGTTCTCTACTTTTAAAAATTACGCGGTCAATGTTGTGCACAACGGAGGCGCGGCGAGGGGTGCCGCGCCTCTGATGCGGTCGTTACGTCGCCTTAGAATTTTGGCTTTTCGCAGTTGCCGCAGACCCAAGGATAAGTCCAATTCGCGGTCAGCTTCTTGCTTTCCGGAATGAAATCTGACCAAGCGTCGCCGATGACGGGGCCTTCGGTTTGCCAGACAGTTTCAAACTGGCCATCGTCCTGAACTTCACCGATAAAAACCGGCTTTGATAGGTGATGGTTGACGTTCATGACTGCCTTCGTGCCGGTCAGCGACGTAACCGTCTGGCCGTACATGGCCTGACGTACGGCGTCGACATCGGTCGTGCCAGCTTGCTCTACTGCCTGAACCCACATTTTGAAGCCAATGTAATGGGCTTCCATCGGGTCATTGGTTACGCGGTTTTCGTCTTTCGTGAACGCATGCCATTTCTTGATGAATTCGGCATTCTCCGGAGTTTCCACGGACATGAAATAGTTCCATGCAGCGAGGTGGCCGACGAGTGGTGCCGTATCGATCCCAGCGAGTTCTTCTTCGCCAACAGAGAAGGCCACAACCGGGAGGTCTTCAGCCTTCACGCCTTGATTAGCTAGCTCTTTGTAGAAAGGCACGTTGGCATCACCGTTAATGGTGGAGACGACAGCGGTCTTCTTACCTTCAGACGCAAACGCCTTCACGCTTGATACGATGGTCTGCCAGTCGGAATGTCCAAACGGTGTGTACTCTTCCATAATGTCCCCGTCCGCAACGCCTTTGGCGTTTAGGAACGCGCGGAGGATTTTATTGGTCGTGCGTGGGTAGACATAATCCGTACCGAGAAGTGCGAAACGAGTGGCACCGCCCCCATCTTCGCTCATCAGGTATTCAACAGCTGGGATCGCCTGCTGATTTGGTGCAGCGCCAGTGTAGAAAACGTTACGGGATGATTCTTCGCCCTCGTATTGAACAGGGTAGAAGAGCATGCCGTTCAATTCTTCAAAGACAGGCAATACGGATTTACGGCTAACCGAAGTCCAGCAACCGAAGACCGCGGAAACCTTGTCTTTGGAAATTAATTCACGCGCTTTTTCAGCGAACAGCGGCCAGTTTGAAGCAGGATCGACAATGACCGGCTCAAGCCGCTTACCAAGCAATCCACCTTTTTTGTTTTGCTCATCAATCAACATGAGCATGGCGTCTTTGAGTGTGGTTTCACTAATCGCCATCGTGCCCGACAGCGAATGTAGAATTCCGACCTTGATCGTATCAGCGGCAGCGCCCGCGACTGAGGCTGTAAGTGCCCCAATAAACACGCCTGTTTGTATCAGGCGGCGTAGCCCGATGGATGGCTTATTCATGCTAAAGTCTCTCCTTGTTTGGTTCGCACGAGTGAGAGGAATGCAAACCATGTGCCAACGTTATTTGAGGTTGAATTAGAAAAATTTATGACTATTAACAATTTGATAAGGTATTATGATAATTTTTTAGGCATTTTATTATTTGCATATATTTTACGCATATACGTAATTCATTCGCATAAGAAATATGCAATTGAAGATGAGGCCTTATCCGATTCCCAACACCCCCAAACCCTGACCTTGCATTGGGAGGGTGCTATCAGTTTAATCGAATCTCGTCTCGAAAATGCGAGGATGGCCAAGAACTAGGCGGCGTAAAAGTCTACAAAGCACCCAAGCGTGCTGCTACTGAGATAAGTGCGACTGGTCGTGGCGAAGAAGCCTTTGCGAAGCTCACAGGGAATGGAAACCAAGCCCGACTTGAGGCAGAAAATTCACTCCGTGTGGACCTCTACTTCTGCACATGGGGCACCAAAACCGGGTTCAGCAGCATAGCAAATGCCAACAACAGCCAATAAGGAGAAGCTGAGCGCAATCACTTCGGGCTCGGGGACTTTGTACTCCGGTAGCAGCAGGTGGAAGTGGCCAGGGTACGAAGTCCAGGCTCTACTTCAGGCCAAGATCTGACTCCATACGTCTGCAATTACATATTCGATGCGGATAAGGTCCTTCTTCTTGTGTTCTTGTGTGCGGGCACACACTTCGAACGCCTCACGACTTCCTTCGTCGTTGGTGTTACCCTCAATCGTCTTGAACGTTTCATCAGAAAAACTGCTAAAAAGGCCAGTGTGGATCCAGTCGGTTTTAGTGCGGCGGCTTAAGAAGATTGCGCCTTGTGCAGGAATGCTACCCGACCTATTTGCCTCGCTAACAAACAAGCCCTTTTCCTTAGCTTGTGCAGCAAGGCTGTCACATCAAAATGAGCCTTCGATCGGCATCGCCCTTCCGAGCGTGTCGCAGGCTTGACGCAGCAGGAAGGTGACGAACCCAGCACACCAAGGCCAATCTGTTCCTTCGTGACCCTGCACATAAAGCCATAACCATGGACCGCGATTCTGTCCACCGACCTCAACAGAATGTTTTGCAATGTGCTGCACAGCATAGGCTATTATCATGGTGCCTAGGGGTTTGGACGGATTGTGTATGGTCTGTAAGGTCTCAATCATCGGCTCTAGAAGCGCCACAAACGTCTCAGCATCCACCTAAGCAACGGCGTCGGGGTTGGCTACGGTCAATGCGCGAGCGGCTCGGAACTCTTGCACCACTTGCTCTACCGCTCAGCCAAAATCACCGTCGATATCAAGTCTATGATTTGCAAGATAAAGCCATTCCTGCCCGAGCTTCGCACGGGAACTCTTGCTGCGACCTATGGATTTAAAAGTACTTTTGGCGATGGCTAACAGCTCCCGTCGTAGCTCACGCGGCATCCATTTGGTTTTTGGCAGCACAGACATCATGAGGTAACCTCTCTGAATTAGCTAACCATTCATCTTACGTAGACCTATTTCTAGTTGAATATCACTTGATCAATCTCCGCACGCCTAAGTTCAGGCCGCGCAGACGTCATCGACACCGCCGCTCTTCACGGCTGGATGGTGAACTGAGATTGGAAGTTTAAGTCCGGGCGCGACCGGCGCGGGCGACGTCGAAGCAGGCGCGCCAAAGGGCCAGCCTATCGGATACGCCGGTGGATTTAAGCTGAATCTCAACAGCAATTAATCGATCTATGGCGAGCGATAGGCGTGGGCGGGACCATTTGCGCGCCTGTGCATCAAAGGCCGATTTACGCTTGAAGAAGATTGGCGGGCGAACAGCGCCAATGGCTGAATCAAGCCCGATACTTTCTGCCCTGGATACGACAGCCCGCAGCTTCGTCATATGCATAACCATACTGCGCACAATGGCAATGGGTGCGACGCCATCTGCCATTAACCGATCAAACGTGCGATGGAGGGCGGTGATATCGCCGGATACAACGGCGTAGACCAGATCATCAACACCTGACGCGCCGGCGTCACCAATTGCGGCAACCGCTTCATCCAAAGCAATCTCGCCGCCAGATTCTGCATAGAGAACCAGTTTCTCAATCTCCATGCGGGTAGCTCCCCTATCCGCGCCAAGCCTAGCGACGACGTAGGCGTGGGCATCCCGAGACAGGCGAACATTGGCTTCCTTCAGCGCTTTATCCAGCAAAGTTAGGAGGGCGCGGCCTTCATCGGCATAGCACGGGATCGCTGCTGCTTGGGGAGCACCTTCAAACAGTTTGACGATCGCAGCATCACGGCGAAGGACGCCTGCCTCGACCACGATCAGCGCATCGCCTGGCGGGCTTTTGACTACATCCGCCATGGTTCTGCTTTGATCACCAGACACATTGCGCAAACGAATAACCCGGCGACCGCCGCCAAAGGCCATTGCGGCAGCTTCATCAGCCAGCCGCGCCGGATCAGCCGATATGTTCGCGCCGTCAAGCGTGGCGACGCGGAATGGGTCTTCCAGGTCTGGGCAGACTGTTTTGGCAATCCGCTTCGCCTGTTCACGCACTTGGCCAGCGTCGCTGCCATAGATCAAGCATGCGCGCAGGTATTCCGGAGGTGCATCCAAGAACCGCTCAATGTCTCGGGCTGCCAATTTCATGGAATTAGCGCCATCCAGCGGTGGTGGCACGCGCCGTCGCAGCTTGGGCGACCAGATCGGCCAGCCTAGCAGCGGCTCGCTCACGCGCTTTACTTTCCGCCGTGTAATTCGCGTAATCCGAGGCCAGTAGATTGTACGCCTCTACCACGCGCACTCGTCCATCCAGCGGCTTGGGGGCATCTGGCGCTAGGGGAGAGAGCCGCCAGCCCGCTGTCATAGTGACGCGACGTCGGGTGCCGTCTCCGGCGGCGTCGATGGCTGTTACAGCGGAAGCTTGGGCGAGCACGACGTCCAGGCGGTAATTTGCAGCAGTAGTGCCAGAGAACCGGCGACGCAGCACAGAGCGCATCACCTGTCCTTCGCGGTTCGGGATCAACGCAACCTCAACCGCCAGGGGGCCAGAAGCGACCACCGTTGTGGATTGCTCGCCATACAGCGGCTTGAATCCACACGCAGCCAACGTCAGCGACGCGGCAGCAACGAAGATGCGGTTACGCCACGACATTGACGATCCGGTTCGGCACAACAATCACCTTGCCCGGCGATTTTCCATCCAGATTGCGAGCGACGTTTTCCTCTGCAAGGGCGGCCGCTTTCACCAGATCTTCCGGATGGTCGCGCGGCACATCAATGGAGCCGCGACGCTTGCCGTTGATCTGGATAGGCATGGTGATCATGTCATCAACGATCAATGCCGGATCAGCGACGGGCCAAGGCGCGTCGGCGATCAGTTCTGCGTGGCCAAGTTGCGTCCACATTTCTTCAGCGATATGAGGGGTGATTGGGCTGATCAAGCGGATCAGCCCCTCCAAGCCTTCCCTATATGCAGCGGCCATATCAGGTCCGTCACCCTTTGCGTCCGCGAGTGCGTTCGTCGCCTCTCGAATGCGGGCAACAGCGCGGTTGAAATGGAATTTCTCCAGGTCTTCCGTGACACCATGAACGGCTTTGTGCATGGTCCGCCGGAGCGCAGTTGCGGCTTCACCATAAGAATCAGGTGTCGCGCCATCACCGAATTGAACCGGCGGTTCATCCAGCAAACGCCAGAGCCGGTTGATATAGCGCCAAGCGCCTTCAACGCCGGACTCCGTCCATTCAAGATCCCGTTCCGGTGGGCTATCGGACATCATGAACAAGCGCGCGGTATCTGCGCCATAGGTGCCGAGGATCAATTCCGGGTCCACCACGTTTTTCTTGGACTTGGACATCTTCTCCGAGCGGCCAAGTACGGCAGCATCACCCGATGAAAGCTCGGTGACAGCGCTGCCATCCTTATCGATCTCATTCGGCAGCAGCCAGCGGCCATCCTTAGCGCGGTAGGTCTCGTGACAAACCATGCCTTGGGTGAACAGCCCTGCAAACGGCTCACCGCTATCCAGATTCACATAGCCGCAATCGCGGAGTGCGCGCATGAAGAAGCGGGAATACAGGAGATGCAGCACTGCATGCTCAACACCACCAACATATTGGTCGACCGGCATCCAGTAATCGTGTTCTGCCTGATCAAAGGCCTGGTAATCCTTATGGGTCGAGGTAAACCGGGAGAAATACCAGGAGCTTTCAAAGAAGGTATCGAACGTATCCGTTTCTCGCACCGCTGCTTTGCCGCAACATGGGCAATCGACATGCTTCCACGTCGGGTGCCGGTCTAGCGGATTGCCTGGATGATCAAAATCGACATCGTCCGGCAAAATTACTGGCAACTGGTCTTTTGGTACGGGTTGTGCGCCGCAATCATCGCAATGGATGACCGGAACGGGGCAGCCCCAATAGCGCTGGCGGGAAACACCCCAGTCACGGAGGCGGAATACGGTCGCCAGTTCGCCATCACACTGGCCTTCTAGGGATTTCGCGGCGGCGGCCTTTGCGGCCTCAACTTCCATACCGTTCAGGAAGCCAGAATTGTAGATAACGCCAGGGCCAGTATAGGCCTCATCACCTACATTAAACGTAGCCGGATCGGCGCCCGGAGGCAGCACGACGGGCGTTACATCCAAGTCATACTTGCGTGCGAAATCAAGATCGCGTTGGTCATGGGCAGGGCAGCCAAAAATAGCCCCCGTGCCGTATTCCATAAGCACGAAATTGGCGATGTAGACAGGTAGCTCCACACCTTCAATCAATGGGTGCTTCACAGTAAGGCCCGTATCGAAGCCAAGCTTCTCAGCCTTCTCGATCGCCGCTTCGGAGGTTCCAAGCGACCGGCATTTCGCGATAAATGCAGCGGCGTCTGGGTTGCCGACTGCAGCTTCCGCACTTAGCAGATGATCCGGCGAGAGAGCGCAGAACGATGCACCAAACAGCGTATCAGGCCGAGTTGTGAAAACTTCGAGCCGGTAATCCCGGTCCGTCAGTGAAAACTGAACGCGCGCACCGGTAGATTTGCCAATCCAGTTGCCCTGCATGTGGCGGACTTTGTCCGGCCAGCGGTCCAGCGTGTCGAGTGCAGCTAACAGATCATCCGCATACTCGGTGATTTTGAGGAACCATTGCGAGAGCTTGCGACGCTCAACCGGCGCACCAGAGCGCCAGCCGCAGCCCTCAATCACTTGTTCATTCGCCAGAACGGTGTTCTCAACGGGATCCCAATTGACCCAGGATTCCTTGCGATAAGCCAAGCCCTTGGCCATGAAATCCAAGAACATCGCTTGTTCATGTTTGAAGTATTCGGGCTCACACGTTGCGAGTTCTCGGCTCCAGTCGTACGACAAGCCCATGCTTTTCAGCTGCGCCCGCATGGTCTTTATGTTTTCACGGGTCCAAGTGCCAGGGTGCACCTTGGCTTCAAAAGCGGCGTTTTCGGCTGGCAAGCCAAAGGCGTCCCAGCCCATGGGATGCAGAACGTTGAAGCCTTGAGCGCGCTTGTAACGCGCTACAACATCGCCAAGCGTAAAATTTCGCACATGGCCCATGTGGATGCGGCCAGAAGGATAAGGAAACATCTCCAGCACGTAATATTTCGGCCGGGACGGATCAGCAACAGCCTTGAAGACTTCACCGTCTTCCCAGCGCGCACGCCATTTTGGTTCCGTTTCGGCGACATTATAGCGCGCCATCGTTCAATACTCCGGGATAGACAGCAGGCGACCGCACCAAAGGCGCAGCGCGTGTTTAAAGTGTTGCGTGAAACTACCGTCTAAACGGCAACGATCAAGCCCGGAAAATAGGTCGCGGCCAAAAAAACTCAGTCACGCCGGCTCGCAGAGGCGACGCGGAGCTCACGGGCGCGCTCCAGAATGCGGTTCTCAATGTTGATAGCGGTCTTTTTGTCTAACGGTGCAGGCCCCCATTGGCCGCCATCTGTCTGTTCCTTAAACACAGTCACACGCAGGCCATCAGCCCGCAATTGCCGATCCAGAATAAAGACATTGAGCTTGAAGCGCTCATTGGGCGCTTCTGGCGGTGAATACCAGTCAGTAATGATGACGCCGCCAAACGGGTCAGCAGCTGAGAGAGGCATGAACGACACCGTACCAAGCGAGGCCCGCCACAGGAAGCTGTTGACTGCAATCCCTGCGCCGCTTCCGCCGCCGCCTTCTTCACTACTATTGCCGCCGAATATATCAATCCCGCCCTTCCCAAAAACAGACTCTGTCGCAGACCGGTCATAAGCATCTTGTCCACCACGCCTGACGCGCTCGGATTCGGGATAAATAGTGCCGTCGCTACTTACATCGCCGCACCCTTGAAGCAGAAACGTCAAGCCGATTGTCGCGCCGAGGGATGCGATGGTCGTTACGCGCATGTATTTCGCCTCCAAGATATAGAAGTAGCAGAGCCAAGCTTACGCATTGTCTAGCGAATTATGGCGATATTTTGAAGGGTCGCTGGTCACAATTCAGTCCATATGACCTGCGGCCTCCGAACGCACCATAGGCTGGCGCGGCAAGGATCGCTATCATAGTGTGTGCAAATTATTATCGCAGGAGCGAATACGTCCATGAGCCTCGCCGTCGCCATCCAGATGGACCCCGTTGAACCCATTGATATAAATGGAGATTCCTCATTCGTGTTGGGCGTAGAAGCCCAGGAACGCGGCTATGCACTCTGGCATTACCTGCCAAATGCCCTGTCGTTGCGGGATGGCAAAGTGACAGCGCGGGCACAGCGTCTTGAGCTGCGCCGCGAACTTGGCCGCCATTACACAATGGGCGAGCCAGAGATTATTGACCTGTCAACAATGGACGTGGTGCTGATGCGCCAGGACCCGCCGTTTGATATGGCTTACATCACGGCAACACATATTCTGGAGCACATTCACCCCAAAACGCTGGTGGTGAATGATCCAGCCCAGGTGCGAAATGCACCAGAGAAACTGTTCGTCACACACTTTGAAGGCTTGCTTCCGCCAACGCTGATCTCATCAGATAAGCAGGCAATTTTGGACTTCCGGGCGGAGCATGAAGACGTGATCGTCAAGCCGTTGTTCGGCAATGGCGGCGCCGGCGTGTTTCATATCAAACCCGGTGATGAAAATCTGACCAGCCTGATGGAGCTGTTCACTGAATTCTATCGCGAGCCTATGATCATTCAGAAATATCTCTCCGATGTGCGCAATGGCGACAAGCGCATCATTCTGGTTGACGGTGAAGCCGTTGGTGCGATTGACCGCGTGCCGGCAGAAGGCGAAGCCCGCGCGAACATGCATGTGGGCGGGCAAGCGATCAAAGCAGGAATGACAGACCGTGACCGTGAAATCTGCGCCATGATCGGGCCATCCCTGAAAGAGCGCGGCTTGGTCTTTGTCGGCATCGATGTCATCGGCAATCACTTGACTGAAATAAACGTGACCTCCCCGACCGGCATACAAGAAATCAACCGCTTCGACGGCTCCAAGCTCGAAGCGCAGATCTGGGACGCAATTGAGGCACGCCTCAACGCCGCCGGCTGATACTGACAAGGGGGCTAGCAAGCCATGGCCAGCGCTGTCGCATCGACATCCGACATCCGACATCCGACATCCGACATGGCGAATATGATTGCGTCATCTATATCGCAACAGGCCGCTACCACGCGCAGCATTGCAAATCGTGCCGGAGGCACCGCCGCCGCCAATGTAGAGGTCGCTGAGCCCATCACACAGCTCAACGAGAAAGCCCTGTCTGGCAATGCCGTCGTGGAGCAAGTCTCGATCGCCGCCAATGAGAATCATGATGTTGCCGACAGACTTCGCACGGAGGTTGATGGATTCATCACCGGCCTTCGCGCTCGCGCTTCTGGTTAGCGCCAATCGAGGCCACATGCTAAGGACAAGACCTCATTCGATCCATTGAGGCCGTATCTTTCATGACCATCCATTTTATCGGCGCTGGGCCAGGCGCACCCGACTTGGTTACAGTCCGTGGGCTGCGGCTGATCCAAGCGGCAGATCTTGTGCTCTATGCAGGCTCTTTGGTGCCCGAAGCTGTTGTGGCTGAGGCGAAGCCGGGCGCAAAGGTGGTTGATTCCGCTCCGATGGACCTGGATGCAATTATTGAAATGATGGCGGCCGCCGTCGCAGATGGCGGCATCGTCGCCCGCGTCCATTCCGGCGATCCATCGATTTACGGTGCGATTGCCGAGCAGATGCGCCGCCTGAATACCCTTGACCTTGAATTTGACGTCACACCGGGCGTGCCTGCATTTGCGGCAGCGGCGGCGGCGCTGAAGATGGAACTGACCCTGCCGGAGATCGCGCAAACAGTGATCGTCACCCGCACGTCCGTCCGCGCCACAACAATGCCTGAAGGCGAGGACTTGCTGACGCTGGGCAAAAGTGGTGCCACGCTGGCGATCCACCTATCCATCAATAATCTAGCGAAAGTGACCCGTGAGCTAACCCCGCTTTACGGTGCGGATTGCCCCGTCGTCGTAGTTTATCGGGCGACTTGGCCGGATGAACTGATTATCCAAGGAACGCTTGCTGACATTCGCTCCTCTGTGAAGGCAGCCAAAATCACCCGCACGGCCCTCATCCTGGTCGGTCCAGCGCTTGGCGAACATGCATTCCGAGACAGCAAACTTTATGACGCCGAGCACCATCATGTGCTGCGGCCAAAATCAGCTTAAGGTGCCTTTAGCCCCATGATGTCGCGCAATGTTGGCCCTTCATATTCAGTTCTGAACAGGCCGCGTTGCTGCAATTCTGGCACGACCAGGTCACAGAAGTCCTGAAGTGAGGCCGGCATGATGGGCGGCAGTAGATTGAAGCCATCAGCCCCGCCTTCCCGGAACCAATGCTCCATATGGTCCGCTACATCTTTGGCATCGCCAACAATCAGACAGTGATTGCGCGCAGCCTTGGACTGCACGGCGACTTGGCCAAGCGTATAGTTCTTCTCCCGCCCAATCCGAACGAACGTACCCGGGCCGCTCATACGAAGGTCATTGCCGTCAAGTGCTGGCATCGGACCGTCCGGGTTATAGCCAGAAAGATCTACCCCGCCGAGCAATAGACTAAGGCCATGAATTGCATCCGCCACATCAACCATGGAATGCAGCGCATCAAACTTTGCCTGCGCTTCTTCTCGCGTTCGCCCGACAAAGACCGACAGCCCCGGCATGACCTTCACGTCACCGGATGCCCGACCATGGCCCACGGCGGCGTCTTTAACCTGACGATAGAATGTTTGCGCCGCTTGCAAATCCGCCTGCGCCGTGAAGACGACATCTGCAATGCGGGAGCCCATGCTAACCGTCGCATCTGACCCACCGGCTTGGATGACCAAAGGCCGCCCCTGGGGCGAGCGCGACGCATTCAGCGGGCCTTTCACCGAGAAGTATTTGCCTTTGTGATTCAGTCTGTGGATTTTCGATGGATCGAAAAACTCACCGGACACCTTATCGTACATTAGCGCATCTGCGTCGAAACTGTCCCAGAGACCCATCACAACATCAGCAAACTCATTGGCGCGTTCGTAGCGATCTGCGTGGGCTTGGTGGCGCTCCAGGCTGAAGTTCTGCGCCTCTTCCTTCTGGCCGCCAGTGACGCAGTTCCAACCAGCCCGACCACCGCTAATATGGTCTAGCGACGCGAACATACGGGCAACAGTATAGGGTTCCGAATAGCTGGTGGCGGCAGTGGCCGCGAGGCCAATATTCTCTGTCAGCCCAGCCAATGCAGACAGCAACGTCATCGGCTCCAAACGGTTCACCTTGGAGCTATTGGTGATGGCATCCAGGTCATCGCCACCGACGATGGCGATTTGGTCAGCAATGAACAGCATGTCCAGTTTGCCGGCTTCAGCGATCTTGGCGAACGCGATCCAGCGTTGGAAGTTTGAACCGCCATCTACCCAGGCGTCCGGATGGCGCCAACCAAGGTGGTGGTAATTGCCATCCGCCGTCAAAAAGACGGCGAGGTTCATGTACGTCTGCTTTGCCTCTCCCTTTCCCAAGGACCCCTCCTAACCTCGCAGCGCCCGTAATTGTGGCAGATAGCCCGATGGATCAACCCGCGCGTCGATCATGCACGGACCACCTGCCGCGGCTGCCGCATTGGCCGCCGCCCGCATTTCCTCACCCGTCTCTGCCCGCCAAGCTTTGAAGCCGAAGCCTTCTGCTACCTTAGCAAAATCGGGCGTGCGCCAAGCTAAGCCAAGGTCTGCCATCTGGCGTTGTTCGCGCTTGATATCTATTAGCGAAAGCCGGGCATCGTTGAATACTATGACGGTTAGATTAGCATCCATTTCGGCAACGGTCTTAAGCTCGCCCAGGCACATCAATAACCCGCCGTCTCCCGTCATCGCAACAGCGCCACGCGCCGGATCATGCAAGGCCGCAGCAACGGCAGCAGGCACGGCAAAACCCATGCTGGCAAGGCCATTTGAGATCAGCACATCAAGCGGATGACTGGCTTCCCAAAAAGCGCAGGCTGAGAACATGTGCGCACCTGCATCCACGGCCAATCGGGGTTTGCCTGCAAAAGCCGCAACCGCTTCTTTGACAACCACGGCAGCAGAAAGACCGTCGACGGCAGGCATATCCATGCCGTCCAGGAAGGATTGGCGGCAGGCAGCGATTTCAGGCGTCGCCCAATCAGAGGCAATCGCTGCACCTGTTAGCCCCGTCATAATTGCCACCAGATCACCCACCACGCGCGCAGCTGGCGTGAAGTAATGGGGATCATGAATATGGGCCGTTAAGTCCAACACCGGGCCGTCATAGGGCCATGGTTTGCGGATCAGCTCGACTGGGTCTAGGCCAACCGTCACGATCAAATCAGCCGCAGCAACTGTGGGCTGCTCAATGGCACCGCCTGTGAATATCCCGGCGAAGTGCGGACTGTCATCGGCAATAACGCCCTTGGCCATGTAGGTCACGAGCGCCGGCGCGCCACACGCATCCGCTAGAGCACGCACGGCTTGTGCGACATCATCATAAGTAGTCTCAAGACCAGCGATGACGACAGGGCGACGGGCATTGCTAAGCAAGGTAGCGGCACGGTCCATGGATTCCGGGTCCAGCACGGCGCGATGTGTCTTAGTCACAGGCGAGGCGTCGATATTGGCGACCATCAATTCAGGGTCAGCAAGCAGCAATGCTGGGCCAATCGGCGCTTGCATCATGGCATCCAACGCCGCGGATACAGCAAAAGCTTCCGGCTGCAGGACTTTCGACTTGGCCCCAGCAACCGAGCCGAAAAGGCTTTCGCCCAAAGCTGCCTGGTCGAATACTTGGTGCGATAGAAATTTCAGCTCGCCGGTGTCAAAGCTTTCTGCCGCCATTAAAGTCGGCATCCGATCCAAGAGCGCCGAAGCCAGTCCGTTCGTTGCGGAAGCGAGCCCTGGGCCCTTGGTTGAGAACGCGAGGCCTGGGGCATTAGCGAGTCGCCCTGCCACGCCTGCCATGATCGCTGCAGCATCCTCGCGAGCTGTGATGACGGAACACATCCCATTGGTCTGCACGGCATCCAGCAAGTCCAAGCTCACCCCACCACCCGGCACACCAAACGCAAACCGCGTGCCCCGGCGATATAGGTCCGCCGCCAACCATTCCACAAAGCGCGTCATGAGGCGTCTCCTCGCTTGATAATCAGATTAAGCGCCTGATCGACCCCCAAACTGAATTCTGGCGGCATCACCAGAGTCGATTCATCTTCCTCGATGATCGCGGGGCCTTGGATTTCATGACCCGCTGCGAGTGAACTCCGCCGGTAAATCGGTGTATCAACAAAGCCTTCACCAAAGAAAACTGGCCGGGCACCAGAAGTTTGCAATTCATCTACCGCGATATCTGATCCTGCGCCAATCGCGGCACCCAGAGCCGGACGTGGGCCAGAACCAACGACCCGCCAGGAGAGAATTTCTGGCGGCATCGCCTCTACCCGCCCGTAGCGCGCCTTATAGGCTTCCGCGAAAGCTGCCGCCAAAACATCAGCACCGTCAGCGTCTAACGCGCTCGGCTGGAAGGCCGCCTCAATCTCATAGCCCTGGCCGACATAGCGCATCATCACGCTGGTTTTGTAAGCGATATCCGCTTCATCAACGCCTGCGCTGGCAACGAGCGTGCGAGTCTCCGCCTGCATTTCCTCCAGCAGGGATAAGGCTGCGGGCGCATCAAGCGCATCAAGCCGTGTTGGCGCCGCGCGGCCAACTTGAAACGAAATCGGCGCGGCCAACATGCCAATAGCAGACGCAACACCGGCCCCGATTGGGCAAATCAGCTGGTCGATGTTCATTTTCGCCGCCATGCTGCACGCATGCACTGGCCCAGCACCACCAATTGGCAGCATGGCGAACCGGGTCGCATCCAACCCACGCTCAATTGCGTGGATGGAGGCCGCTTGTGCCATGTTTGCGGTAACGGTTTCATGCACCCCCCAAGCGGCTTCTTGCACGGACACGCTTAGCGGTTCGGCCAAATGTTTGCGGATCGCGGCTTCTGCCGCCGCCACATCCAAAGCCATCGTTCCGCCAAGAAATGACCCCGCATCCAAGTAGCCAAGCACCAGATCGCAATCGGTGACGGTCGGCTTGGCGTTGCCTTTGCCATAGCAGGCCGGGCCAGGGTCTGCCCCAGCGCTTTGCGGACCGACTTGCACCAGCCCACGCGCATCCACCTCGGCGATAGAACCGCCGCCAGCGCCAATTTCAATCATGTCGATGGCGGGAATTTGCAGCGGCAGGCCGCTTCCTTCTGCAAATCTAGTTTCGCGGGCGACTTCAAACCTTGCTGTCCGTTCAGGCTCACCGCCGTGGATCAAGCAAGCTTTGGCGGTGGTGCCGCCCATATCAAAACAAAGGACATCATCAACGGATGCCAATTCGCCGAACAACCGGGCGGCCTCTGCTCCAGCAGCAGGCCCCGATTGCACAAGGCGGATCGGGTAACGGCGGGCCGTATCTGCACGGACAGAGCGGCCATCAGACAGCACAAGCAGCAAATCGCGCTGGAACCCCATATCCTTCAGCGCTGTAGCTAACCGCTCCACATAATCGGCAAAAATCGGCAACACATAGGCATTGGCGACTGCGGTTGAGGTTCGTTCATATTCGCCAAGTTCGGGGCTGACGTCTGACGAGAGAGAAACATGCACGCCCGGCAGTGCCGTTTGCAGCGCTACACCAACGCGCTGCTCGTGGTCAGGATTACGGTAGGAATGCAGCAATGTGACGGCGACCGCTTCAACGCCCTGTGCCTTCAAGGACGCGGCGGCACGCGTGATATTCGCTTCATCCAGTAACGTCACCACATTACCAGCTGCGTCTATCCGTTCAGAAACCTCAAACCGGCGCTCTCTTGGCACCAACGGTGACGGCATCGCGATATTCAGGTCGTAGAGGTCGTAGCGCCATTCACGCCCAATTTCTAAAACATCCCGGAAGCCTTTGGTCGTGACGAGGCCGGTCGGCACACCGCGTCGCTCAATCAATGCATTGGCGACTAACGTGGTGCCATGGATAACCGAGGCTAGGTCAGATGGTGCCACACCTTCGTTCGCAAGTGCGCGCTTGATGCCCTCAATAACTGCACGAGACGGATCATCCGGGGTGGTCAGCAGCTTTTCACGGCGCATCGCGGCATTGCCGTAGCGCCATAGAACGACATCCGTAAACGTACCACCGATATCAACGCCAACACGCCAACCTGCATCATCAATTTCAGTCGGCATCGGAAGAGGCCTCCGCTGCGGCCGTCACAAGCCCAGATGCGATATCGGCGTCTCTCACAGCTTTTTCCCGTTCCGATGGGGGGTAGAGGCCGCCGCCCCCTGGCATTTGAAAAACGACCTCATCGCCCTTCTTCAGCGCAGTTCTAGACTTCGGTGCCAGTATTTCACCATTCAGAAGATCGATTCCGCAGCTGCCAGGCATGCCACCAAGCTGGCCGCGTGCTGGATATTTCACACGCTCATGGCGGATCGTCATGGTAATGGGCGTGTCAGAAAGCGACCGGAAACCGATTCGCTGCGCATTGCCGCCACGATAGCGCCCGGCCCCGCCGGTATCCGGCACGAAGGCCTTCTCGGTTACCAGCATTGGCGTTTGCGTTTCAAACACCTCAACCGGCTCATTTGAAACATTGCTCGGGAAGCTCAAACAGCCGGGGCCATCGCCGACGCTTCTGGCACCATGGCCACCGTTCATAAAAAACATCTTCACAAAGGTCTCGCCATCTGCCCTGGTGCCGCCGAAATAAACGTTCCAAAGCGGTGAACCAGATTCAGCCACAGCCTTTTCTGGTACCGCCCTCGCCAATGCGCCGAGCACCGCCGGTGGCACGTAATGCCCCGACAAATGCCGCCCCCACACTGGCGACGGCGCGGTGGCGTTCAACAAGCAGCCTTCTGGCGCTTTAACCGTTATGGGGCGAAGGGAGCCTGCATTATTAGGCGCTTCCGGGTCCAATACGCACTTCACGGCATAGCGCGCATAGGCTTGGGTGTAATTTAGAACACAATTGACTGGATTTGGAATTTGATTAGACGTGCCAGCAAAATCCAGCGTCATTTCATCGCCTGTAACCGTGACCGCACACTTGATTTTCAGTGGCTTATCAAATCCATCAGTCTGAAACTCATCCTGCCAGGTCCCATCGGGCATCGCCTGAATTGCGCGGCGCATACTGGCTTCGGATCGGGCGATGATTTCGTCCGCAACGGTATCCAGGTCATCTAGGTTTTCATTGTCCAACAGCCCGGCAAGCTTCGTCGTGCAATCCCGGTACGCAGCGAACTGCGCGCGGATGTCCCCGAGCGTTTCGCCGGACATGCGCAAATTCTCTTTCAAGAAATCGATGACAGTTTCGTTCTCAACCCCGCCTTCAACGATCCTGCAAATTGGGATGCAAAGGCCTTCCTCAAACCGATCCCTCGCGGTTGGCGATGGCGCGCCGCCGATGTCGACTGTGTGCGCAGTGCTGGCGGCAAATGCGATCAGGCGTCCATCCCGGAAAATTGGATGCGCCATGGAGATATCGTTCAGATGCCCGGTGCCAATCCACGGGTCATTGGTGATGATGACGTCGCCGGGATTTAAGCGCTCTACCGGAAATTTTTCCAGGATAGCGTCCAGCGTGCGCGGCAGGGTGCCGGTAAAGCTTGGAATACTGCGCTTGGACTGCGCGATGAGGCGGCCCTGCCCGTCGAACAGGCTGAACGCCATATCATAGTTATCACGCACAACAACAGAGAATGCCGCGCGCAGAAACGTTTCCGCCACCTGATCCACCAAGCCTTCAATGCGCCGCCAGATCAGGCCGATGCGTACGGGGTCCATCAAGCGCCGTCTCCATTTGCATATACAGGGGTGAGCCAGTTTCTGTAGGCATCCACACGGCCACGGACGACCGCGTCGTAATGATCTTGCAGCTTGCGTGTCGCCCCACCTGGCTGGCCGTCACCTACTGGCTTCCGTTCAAAGCTGAGGATAGGCACCACTTCCTGGCCGGTTCCGCAATAGAAGGCTTCCTCCGCCAGATACAACTCCGTCCGGCCCATATCCCGCTGGATCACATCCAGGCCGACATCGCCCGCAATCTCAATGAGCGTGCGCCGAGTAACGCTTTCTAAGATGCCAGCAGTAACGGCCGGCGTAATGAACTGGCCGTCGCGCATTATGAATATGCAGCCGCCTGGACCTTCGCTGACGGAGCCATTGCGGTTCAGAATGACGGCGGCGTCATAGCCGTTCCGCTTAGCTTCCAATCCGGCAAGGCGACTGTTCAAATAGTTGGCAGAGGCTTTGATGCGCGGCGGGCTAGCATCATCCTCATTCCTGCGCCAGGAACTGACACCAAAGTGTCGGCCCTCGTGGAACGCTGCGACGCGGCCTCGCGCCCGGCAGACGATGGAATACCCGACAGGCCCTGAGGCAGCCATAGCGCCCCATTCGTCAACGTAAGTCTGCATGCGGATATAGATATCTTGGCGAAACTCACAAGCCTGGGCGAGTTGTAGCATTTCCATCGTTAACTTTTTCGCATCTGGGCAGCCTTCAATTTCAATGACAGAGTTGGTGAAATCCAGGCGGTCCATATGCTCCGGCGCGCGGAACACAAAAAGCTGCTGTTCATCAGCATTCCAATATGCGCGGAGACCTTCAAACGCCAATACAGCAAAGGTCAGGCCTGGCGCCATGATCGAAATCTTGGCATCGCCGAACGGGATGATTTCGCCGTTCATATTTGCTAAGGGCGGGTGGCCGTGGTCGCTCATAATATCGCCTCGCATTTACTTGCATAGCAATGGCGCGTAATGCCAGCCGTTGCCGATGGTCATTTCAGAAAAGTATGGTGCAAGCCAGTGACCTGCTGATCAAACTGTCCCGGTTATAGATGACTAAAGGGATCGTACGCGATGACGACAATCAAAGAAACAATCGAATGGCTGCATGGAGCCAATCCGCTAACGGCACCCGGCGTCGAAAGTCAGGCGCGTCGCCTATTGCTCGATACCATCGGCGGCATGATCGGTGGCCTCGTAAAGCCAGAGCCAGCCAACTTGGCGCGGTCTCTTGCGTCGC
>Ga0315331_10001012_pt1 | contig 20802 bp, 16 predicted proteins | sample M160m34915metaG_FD_203456 | JGI IMG/M metagenome (GOLD analysis project Ga0315331, IMG submission 203456) | Ammonia-oxidizing marine archaeal communities from Monterey Bay, California, United States - M1 60m 34915 | ecosystem: Environmental > Aquatic > Marine > Intertidal zone | place: USA...
TTGGGGGAATGCAAAATCATCTCAAAAACAAATAATTATGTAGCTCTTTATCAGTCAAATGATAAAACATTAGAATTATTGAGAAAACAACCTTATAAATCAGAAAAAAAATTTCTTATCAACTTAAAAAATCTCAAACTAGATTCAACATTTTTTCAAGAAATTTTAATCAATGGAAAAGTGCTGCTAAGCAAAAGCAAACCTAAAAAGAAACCAAACCCTCTTTTTGTCATTCTTTTAAATAAGCAAGAATCGAAGTATTTAATTTTAGTACAGCAAGGTGAGAAAAAAACAAGATTTAAAAAGATAATTAGCATTGAAAAAGAAATTGAGGAAATTGAAGATGCATTTTTTATAGATTTCCTTACACTTAATCATCAATGAAATAATTAAACTTACTTTTCAACTAAGAAATCAATTAGGTCATTTGCAGATTTTTCCGGAATCTCTTCCATAGGTACATGACCAACATCTTTATATATCAAAACTCTAGAATTCGGAATATCATTTTTAAAAAATAAAGCATGCTCAGGGCTTATCCACCTGTCCTTATCTCCCCACATGATTAACACAGGTACATCTAAATAATTTAGGCTTTGGGTGTTTTGTTTTAAATTTGAATTTGCAATACTTATGAAGGCATTTAAATTTCCCTCTCTTTGAATTAAGCAATAATAACGTTCCACTAGTTCATCTGTGACCACAGTTTGGTCATTGAATACCTGCCTGATAAATCTTCGCACTACAGCTTTTGGAATATAATTAAAAACGTTTCTTAGTACTGGTGTTTGTGCAATTACAAAAGGTAGCGGATAATTCTTATCACTTATATATCCAGCTGCATTTAACAAAACAAGTTTTCCAATTTTATCTTTTGCTTTTAAAGCAAGCTCCCAAGCTAACCATCCTCCTAATGAGTTTCCCGCTAAATGATATTTGTTTACATTCAATAAATCCAGAAAATTTCCAATAAAATCCAGAAATTTAGAGATACTGTAAACATTGTCGATAGAAGGGCCGGTAATTCCAAAACCAGGTAAATCTAATCGAATTACTCTATAGTATTTTTTTAAAATTGATACCCATGAATCAAAAGTATGTAAAGAAGAGAATGTGCCGTGTAACAAAACCAAAACCTCCCCTTCTCCCTCATCTTTATAATGCACTTTCAAACCATCTATGTTTAGATATTTTGAATTTTGATCTGTGTATTTATTGATAACTTCTTCTAAAACCATAAATTGAATAAGAGCTAAATATAATAAATTTTAAAACTCATAAAATCAATATAAAAAGCAAATAAATCTAGCAGGATTAAATAGTCTTAATTTATTTTTTAATTTAGTCAATACAGATACATGAAAAAATACATAATTTCAATTTCGATTTTTCTAATAAGTTTAATTTCTTTTAGTCAAGAAGAACTTTCAAAAAACAACATCTATGTTGAGTTTCTAGGTAAAGGGCTTTTTTATTCAGTTAATTATGAACGGAAAATTATTCAACTAAATGATTTAATTGGTATTAATTTGAGTGCTGGATTAGGTGTTTTCCCAGGACTTACATCAATTGAAAAATCTATAGACTTATTTATTCCTTTTGAAATGAATTTTTCATTTTCTAACAATAATCACCATGGAGTTATAGGTTACGGCACTACTTATTGGAGGTATAAAATCAACTATATTGACATAGATAATTCTAATTTATCTCAACAACCAATTGCTCCAACACTTGAAAATATAAATGAATGGTTCGCTCATGTATTAATGGAATACAGATTTCAAAAACCAACAGGTGGCTTTCTTTTTAAAGCTGGTTATTGCCCGCTATTCTTTGCAAAGGCAGAGAATACTACATTTAATAAAAAAATTAATTACCAAACATCTATAAATATCGGTGTTGGATGGTCTTTTTAACTAAAAAAATGAAAAATTTATATTTACTAATTGTCCTAATTGTAGTTGCTGGATGCAAAAAATCTGTTATTGAACAAAACACACTAGTAGGAGGCTGCACAGATATAGATTCTCCCATTTACAATAGCGGTGTAGATTTCGATGATGCGTCTTGTTTGTACGCATACATTTATGAATATGAGATATCATTTTATCCAAGTGAAGACCCCTCAGCATCTTGGCCAATATTAACATGGGATGACCCAATTTCAGGAGCTAATGCTGATTTAATTCTTAAAATTTGGGAAAAGGACAACAACAATTTAATATTCACTTCATCTGAACTACCAAATCAACCCTATAATACACCAGGTATTTGGAACGCACCTGAAAATCTTAAGCTATACAACAAAGAATACGATTGGGAATTAGTAGATTATGATGGATTAAATGACAATGATTTTATTGCTTCAGGAACATTTAATCCTATTGAATTGGCTATTGAAGGTGAAATTTCCACAACTGGAAATCACACAGCCGGAAATCAATCACAATTAAAAATAAGGTACAACCTAGCCCCTTAAGTTTTTACTCTTTTGAAATACAAGTATAATGCTACAAAAGAAAATAAAAGATTTGGAACCCAAACAGCTAATATTGGATAAAGCCCAATGTTAGTAGCTGCAACAGTTGTCATCTTCATGAAAAATATATAGACAAGACCAAAACCCAAGCCTATCACAAGGTTTTTCCCAACCCCTTCTCGAGATTTAATTGATGCAACTGCAATTCCTATTACTGTTAAAATATAAGCAGCAAAAGGATAAGCAGATCGTTCATATTTAGCAATATCAATAAATGTGGTTGAATTTCCCTTTTCCTCTTCTTTCTTTCTAAACTTAACCAACTCAGGAGTTGTCATGGCAAAAGTAATTTCACTTCTGTGGCCCAAATCTGTAATGTTAAAACCTAAAATCGTGTCAATTTCATTATAAAACTTTGTTGATTCATTCGTATGATTAATTGTTCTAATGAATACATTATTCAATTTCCAATTATAACTTACACTGTCACCATAAGCTTTTTCAATTTGCATATCGCTTTTTAATTCCCACTGATTTTCTTCAACTTCTTCCCATTGCTCAATCCACATTCTTCTAACCATTGTCTTATTACCTATAAATTGCCTGTAGCTTACAAGTGTTCCTTTATTAATTTCTAAATGAACATCTTTAAAATTCACATTGTATTTTGTATACATGTTCTCAAAATCGAGACGGTTTTGATTTGCCTTAGGAGCTATTAGATGATTCATAAATAATGAAATAATCAATAAAAAAGTTGAAGCTATCATGTATGGACGAGAAAAACGCCAAAAGCTTACTCCATTACTAAGGATTGCAATAATCTCAGATCTTTGAGACATGAAACTAGTAAACCAAAGCACAGAAAGAAAAATAATTAACGATGAAAATAAATTAGCATAATGAATAAAGAAATATGGATAATATCCAAAAACAATATCGCCAATTGACAAATTATTATCCTTGTCCATAAAATCACTTAGCTTTTCGCTAATATCAAAAATTATGGAAATACTCATAACAACCATAATCATGAAAACATAAGTACCTAAAAACTTACGAATAATATATAAATCTAATTTTTTCATGAATTATAATCGAGTAGTCACTTTTCTTATCATTTCAGTTTTCCAAGAAGAGAACGTTCCTTCAACAATTTTAGTTCTAGCTTGCTTTACTAACCATAAATAAAAAGATAAATTATGAATTGATGCAATTTGAGCTCCTAAAATTTCTTTTGATATAATAAGATGTCTTAAATAAGCCTTAGAATATGCGCTGTCTACTTCAGCTGTACCATTAGGATCGATTGATGTAAAATCTGTTTGCCACTTTTTGTTTTTGATGTTAATGAATCCTTCTGAAGTGAACAACATTCCATTTCTGGCATTTCTAGTGGGCATTACACAATCAAACATATCAATGCCTAATCCAATACATTCTAAAATGTTTTCAGGAGTGCCTACACCCATCAAATATCTTGGTTTATCTTCTGGTAAAATACCACATACTAAATCTGTAGCTTTATACAATTCCTCATGAGGTTCTCCAACAGATAAGCCGCCAATAGCATTACCCTCTCTATTAAAACTTGCAATTTTTTCAGCACTCTGAAGCCTTAAATCATCATATGTACTGCCTTGTACAATAGGAAATAAAGTTTGTTTATAATTATAGTGGTCTTTTGTATTGTCAAAATGGTCACAACATCTTTTCAACCATCTATGCGTTAAATGCATAGATTTTTTCGCATAAGAATAATCGCAAGGATACGGAGTACACTCGTCAAAAGTCATTATTATATCAGCTCCTATTTCTCTTTGAATATCAATTGCTCTTTCTGGTGTAAATAAATGAGAAGATCCATCTATATGTGAGCGAAAAGTAACTCCCTCCTCTTTAATTTTTCTATTATCTGAAAGACTATAGACTTGATATCCACCAGAATCAGTTAAAATTGGTTTATCCCATCCAATAAACTTATGTAATCCACCTGCTTTTTTCAGAACATCAAGACCTGGTCTTAAATATAAATGGTAAGTGTTTCCAAGTATTATTTGAGCGTTCACTTGCTTATCTAAATCTTGTTGACTAACTCCCTTTACTGTTCCTGCAGTCCCAACAGGCATAAAAATAGGTGTCTCTATTGCACCATGGTCAGTATTGAATATTCCAGCTCTAGCGTTAGAAGATGGATCTTTTTTTAATAGCTTAAAGTTCATAAATCTGTGAATAAACATCAAAGAAACAAAGAAAAAACAAGTTACATAAAGATACTTTTACATAGTATTTGAATAAAACTCATGAATTTCAACCATCACTATCTGTTAACAGCTTTTTTTAGCATCATGTTTTTAATTCAATTATTCTATTTTTTTTACTTTTTCCTCAGACTTTCTTTTCATAAAAACAAAACTGAATTAAAAAAAAACGATGGCATATCAGTGATAATTGCTGCTAGAAATGAATATGAAAATCTAAAAAAACACCTTCCATCGATACTAAATCAGGCTTATGAAAATTTTGAAGTTATTGTAGTAAATGATCGATCATGGGACAAAACAGCTGCCATCTTAGAAGAATTTCAAAAATCGCATGAAAATTTAAAAGTGGTAAACATTCCAGACCTAGGCAAAGACGCTTTTTCTAAAAAATTCGCTATAACTCTAGGGATTAAAGCAGCTAAAAATGAAAATTTGGTTTTTACCGATGCAGATTGTTATACAGTATCTAATAAATGGCTTTTAAATATATCAGTATCTTCAAACAATACCAACATGATTTCATTAGGTGCTGGACCTTACAAAAAAGATGTTGGAGTTTTAAATGCTCTAATTAGATTTGATGCCGCTTTTATTGCAACGCAATATTTAAGCATGGCTAAAGCACGGATACCCTACATGGGAGTAGGCAGAAATCTTTCTTATAAAAAAACAATTTATAATAAAATTCAAGGGTTTAAAAGTCACTATCATATACCATCTGGAGACGATGATCTTTTTGTTAATCAAGTGGCGAATTCAAATAATACACAGGTTATTTTTTGTACAGAAAGTCTTACATATTCAATAGCAGAAAAAACATTTAAAAGCTGGATTAATCAAAAACTTAGACATTTAAAAACAAGTTCATTGTACAACGTTAAAACAATATTTTTTGTGGCATTATATCCAATCTCGTTATTTGGATTCTACATTTCTTTTCTAACAAATTTATTACTATCAAATGACCTTATTTTCATATTAATATTGCTTACTTTAAGGATACTTTTTCAAATTATTATTTTTTTTAAGCCCTTAAAAATAATGGGGAGCAAAGAACTTATTATTTTTACACCATTATTAGAAATAATATTACTACTTATTTATCCGTTTTTACACATAAAGAAAATTCAAAAACCATAATTCTAAAATGAGCGAACCGATTTCAATAGATCATTTATCTGAAAAAGCTAAATACGATTATAGCTTGGTTTTAAAGGCGACTCAGAACAAGAACCAACAGGCTTTCACCGAATTAATGGACAGATATAAAGATTCCATTTATTTTATGCTTCTTAAGATGGTCAATAATAAAGATGATGCTGAGGATCTTACTATTGAGGCTTTTGGAAAAGCTTTTAATAGACTTCATCAGTATACACCAAACTATGCATTTAGCACATGGTTATTTAAAATTGCAACTAACAATTGCATTGACTTCATTAGAAAGAAAAAGAAAAATGTTTTATCTATTGACAATCGTTTTGAAAATGAAGAAGGCGATTCATTAATGATTGAATTAAAATCTTCTGGGAGAGATCCTGAGCAGGAAGCCATGAGAAAACAAAAGATCAATCTTATGCGAGAGGTTGTCACAAAATTAAAGCCTAGATATCAAAAGCTTGTTGAACTCAGGTATTTTAAAGAACTTAGTTATGAAGAAATTTCAAAAGAATTAGATCTTCCTTTAGGCACAGTAAAAGCTCAGCTTTTTAGAGCAAGAGAGTTTTTATATAACATCATGAAAAACACCAGAGAGTCTATTTAGTTTGGAACTTATTGAAAAATATTTCCCAGAGTTAGGTGAAAATAAAAAAGCCCAACTAAAAGAACTAAAAGATATCTACACATTTTGGAACAATCAAATCAATGTTATTAGCCGAAAAGACATTGCTGAATTTTATGAGCGACATGTACTTCATTCACTTTCAATTGCTAAAATAATTTCTTTTAAAAAAAAATCTTCTATACTTGATATTGGCACTGGAGGCGGTTTTCCAGGAATTCCGTTGTCTATTTTGTTTCCAGAAACAAAATTCACATTAGTAGACTCAATTGGTAAAAAAATAAAAGTTGTGAAAGCTGTCAGTGATGAATTAAATTTAAAAAACGTTTCAGCTATCAAAGAAAGAGGTGAAAATATAAATGGTCAGTTCGACTTTATTATTAGCAGAGCAGTAACACGATTAGATAAATTTATTCCATGGACACATGGAAAAATTCTTGAAGAAAACAAGAATTCTTTAAAAAATGGAATTATATACTTAAAAGGAGGGAACATTAATCAAGAAATAATTGATGCGAGATTAAATGAAAATCCAACTGTGTTTCCAATTTCAGAAATATTTCATGAAGACTTTTTCGAAACTAAATTAATTCTACATATTCCACTTAAGTAATAAGTATTGGCATTATTGTTGAAGGATTAAATGAAACAAACCAGACTATTTAAATAATTTTAACAAAAACATTGCAACTATTTTCATACTTTCAATGTTTCGACTATAGCTTTCAAATACACACACATGAGCAAATATAAATTTTCAATTCTCACAGCTTTATTTTTAATTAATTCAGTAGGCTTTAGTCAATCAAATGATTTATTAAAATCAACCATATATAAAATAGACCAATTGTTATATAATGTTGATAGAATGTATGTAGATGAAGTGAACAAAGAAGAACTTTCAAACAACATCATTATTGGAATGTCAAACCAAACAGATATATATTCTGGCTATCAAAAAGATTCAATAATTGACTCTTATGATTTGACTAAACAAAACCAATTAGAATCTATTGGTATTAAATTTAAATTTAAGGGTGATTCTTTAGTTGTAACTGAAGTAATCCCAAACGGAGGAGCAGACAAAGCTGGTCTAATTACAGGTGATAAAATCACAATGATTGACAGTAATTCTATTGACAAAATGTATTACTATTCAGATGCTATTTCTTATCTATCGGGAATCAGCAATACTAGAACTAAAATAAAGCTTTTCCGAAATAAAGATAGCTTAATAAAAAAAGTTACTAGAACTGCTATTCCAAATTTTCATTTAATGATATATGGAAATTCTAAATTTCCGAAAATCTCTGTTTCTGACTACAGAACTGCTATTCCATTCATGTCAACTTTATATTTAGATTCAATAAAAATCTCCACAATATCAGAACATGGAATAAGATATATGTTAGAACAACTTGATCCACATTCAACTTATATTTCATTAGAAGACATTCACGATATGAACGCTCCATTAAAAGGTTCATTTACAGGAGTTGGTGTTCGATTTCAAATTTTAAAAGACACTATAATGGTAGTTCAAGCAATTCCTGGTGGGCCCTCAGAAAAAGTAGGCATTCAAGCAGGTGATAAATTAGTCTTTATTGACAATGTAAATGTTGGTGGTGTTGGAATTAAAAACAATGGAGTTAGAGAGAAATTATTAGGTGATAAAGGGACAAAAGTTAATGTTAAAGTCAAAAGATCTAATGAAAATGAACTTCTTGACTTTACAATTGAAAGGGATAAAATACCCATATACAGTGTTGATGCATCATACATGGCTAGCCCAAAAGTAGGTTATATAAAATTAAATAATTTTTCAGCTAACTCTGTTGATGAGATTAAAAAAGCAGTTTATTCTCTTAGATCTGAAGGTATGAAAGATTTAATACTAGACTTGCAAAACAACGGAGGAGGTTATTTGATGACAGCTGTAGAACTAGTTGATCAATTTCTTTCTGAACCAAAAGTTGTTGTATCAACTAAAGGAAGGTCTTATCCAGAAAAAAAATTCCAAACAAGGTTTAAAGGATTGTTAGAAGATGGTCGTTTAGTTGTACTAGTTAACGAAAGTAGTGCTAGTGCAAGCGAAATTGTTTCTGGTGCTATTCAAGACTGGGATAGAGGACTAATTGTCGGTAGAAGAACTTTTGGCAAAGGTCTGGTTCAAAAACCAATAAACTTGCCTGATGGAACACAAGCTAGAATTACAACATCAAAGTATTATACTCCTAGTGGAAGATGCATTCAAAAACCATACGAAGGAGGGTCGATCGCTTATAGAAAAGAAAAATATGAAAGATATGTTTCAGGAGAATCTTTTCATGCTGACAGTATTAAATTTAATGAGGATGAAACATTTTCAACAATAGTTAATAAACGAACTGTTTATGGAGGCGGTGGAATAATGCCAGATGTGTTTGTTCCTTTAGACACTACTGGAACAAGTAAATACTACTCTTCATTAATTAGAAAAGGAATAATGAATCAATTTGCTCTTACATGGGTAAATAAACAGCGAGAAAAATTAGAAAGTAAATACCCAACTTTTAATAAATTCAATAAAGAATTTAAAACTGATATTGTTGTTAAAGATCTTATAAGATATGCTGAAAATGAAGGGTTAGAATTTAATAAGGATAGCTTTAAAAAAGCTGAAAACGTAATAAATATTAGATTAAAAGCAAATATAGCTCAAGATTTATTTGATTATAAAAGATTTTATGAAGTAATTAATGAGTTAAATGAGAGCCTTCAAAAATCTATTGATTTACTTGAAGACGGAAAAGCTTTTAAAAATTTCACTAAAAGTTAATTCAATTATATATTTTTAATAAAAAAAACAAAATGTCAGATAAAATTAAAATTGGTCTTCTAGTAATTATTTTAGGAATTACCTCATTCAATACTTTTCAAATATCAAATTTAGAATTAAACAGTACAGGCAAAAAAGTTGAAGCAGCTCCTATCCAATCTAATTTTGACAGATCAAATAACAATCAAATAAAACCAAAAGAAGTTAATTCAAACCCTCTAGTTAATGAAGTTGCTGATGGGCCTATTACTACAATATTTTTTAAAGAAGAAGTTAAAGACTTTGGAAATGTTAATGTAAATTCTAAAAATAACCATTCGTTTGAATTCATAAATAATGGAAGTGAACCATTAAAAATTTCGAATGCAAAAGGATCATGTGGCTGTACTGTTCCTGAGTGGCCAAAGGAACCTATAATGCCCGGCCAAAAAGGAAAAATCAACGTTGTTTACACCCCAAATAAATCACAAGCTGGTAAACCACAACAAAAAACAGTTACCATTACAGCAAATACTCAGCCAGTAAATACTGTTCTTAATATAAAAGCATTTGTCAACCCAGAAGATTAATCTCTGTAAATGGAGGCTTATTTCCTTTTTGTTTCTATTTACAATAGGAGCTAATGAAATATATTCTCAAGATTGCAAACCTAAATCTTTTCCATTCAAAAATGGTGAACAAATAGACTATGATGTATTTTACAACATGGGCAAATTATGGGTTCCTGCAGGAAAAGTTAGATTTTCTGTAAAAGATTCTATTTTTAAAGGTCAAGATTGCTTTTATTTTAATGGAAAAGGTAAATCATTAAAAAGCTATGACTGGTTCTTTAAAGTCAGAGATATTTATTCTTCAGTAGTCAAGAAAAGTAATTTTAAACCACAAAAATTTACAAGAAATGTAACTGAGGGAGAATTTAAATTATACTATGACTACACTTTCGATACGGCTACTGAAAAAGCAAAAGTAATCGAAGATAAAAAGGATGATTCAAAATTTTCAATTATTGATTTCCCTTCTTGCACTTATGATGTAATGACTTCTGTTTATTACGCTAGAACATTAGACTATACCAATCTTAACATTAACGATACAATTCCAATTAGCATGATGGTTGATAAAGAAATATACGATTCTTTATTCATGAGGTATCTTGGTAAAGAAATCATTAAAGATCAATACGGTAAAAAGTATCACTGTTTAATTATAAGTCCCTTATTAATTGAAGGAACATTGTTTAAAGAAGGTGAATTCATGAAAATATACATCACAGACGACCTAAATAGGGTGCCCATCTACATAGAAGCTGAAATATTAATTGGATCTGTCAAAGGGTATGTAAAGTCAATTAAAAACATAAAACATCCTCTAAATACGATTGATTAGTTTTCTTCTCTTGAGTTCTTTACTAATTAAAGAGAGTTCTCTACTAGTTTGACCTGCAACTGATGTGTTTTCTTGAGCTCTTCTTAATAAATAAGGCATTACTTCCTTTATTGGACCATAAGGAACGTATTTAGCAACATTATAAGACTCTTTAGAAAGATTAAAGCTTATATGGTCACTCATACCTAATAACTGAGCAAAATAAATTCTAGAATCATTTTTATCAATTTTATTACTTCGCATTAAATCAATCAAATAAAGACAACTTTTTTCATTGTGTGTTCCCAAACAAATAGATAAGTCATTTAAATTTTCAATACAGAAATCAATTCCTCTATTAAAATCATTATCAGTACTTAATTTATCTTTCTGAATAGGATCTTTATAATTCATTTTAATAGCCATAGCTCGTTCCTTTTCCATATAGGCTCCTCTAACCAATTTAATCCCAATCTTAAATTTATCTACTTTACACTTAGCATGTAAAGTTTTCAAATAAGCTAAACGATCCCATCTGTAAAATTGTATTGTAGTATAAACAATCACATTTTTTTGATTGTATAGCTTCATCATTTGTTCAGCAACTCTATCAATAGAGCCCTGAAACCAGCTATCTTCAGCATCAATAAAAATTTTCACATTTTTTTCTACTGCATACGAGCAGATTTGATCAACTCGATCAATAAAATCATTATACTCAAAAAGCTGTGAACTATTTAAATCATCTAAAGAATCATTTGCAGCTTTTAAAATAGAAAAAGATGTAAGGCCAGTTAATTTAAATACAGAAAAGGGAATGTCTAGAGAATTATCAGCTGCATCAATTGTTTTCTTAATCTCAATAACAGTAGATTGAAAATCATCTTTTAAACCTACTCCTTCAACAGAGTAATCCAAGATAGTACCAACATTATATTTTGATAAAAGTTTGATTTTCACCTCGCAATCTTTAACATTTTCACCACCACAAAATTGATCAAAAATTGTATTCTTAATTACTGTTCTTATAGGAAAGTTTACTTTTAATGCGAAATTGGTAAATATGCCACCAAGATTTACCAAAAAATGGTTCCCCATTAACTTAAAAAGTTGATATGCTCTTTTAAGCTGATAATTTGATTTGTATTCAAAAGCTATTTTAGTATTGTTGAAATCCAATTTTTGAGTATTAAATTATCTGAAATCAAAAATATCAATATTTGATTGATATTCTATTTATGTATAAATAATCTAAAAAACTTTTCAATTATTCTATTAAAATCTGATGATACTTTAAGAAAATAGGCAGCTGGAATAAAAACTAAGGAAACAACAAATGATTTCACAACAATTTCTAAATAATTCACAAATTCAAAACTAAAAATATCGACAATAAGCAAAGTTGAAACAGCAACACCTAAAATAAGAATTGTATTTAACGAAAAAGGTTGCAATTTGTACTTTATAAATAAAAATATAAACGAGACAAAATTGAATAAAAAAACAGAAAGAGCAGTAGCTAAAGCTGCGCCTTCAATTCCAATGTTATTAGGTAAAGACTCAAAATATGGTATAAAAAATAAATTTGAGAAAAATGTAATTATAGCTAACAAAAATGTGAAATAAGTTCCAAAGAGATAATATTTTGAGAGAATAATAATTTTACCATTAACTCCTGAAGCAATGTTGATTATTTTCCCTAATGCTAAGAAAAGAAAAACCCATTTACCTGCAGAATAATCTTTTCCAGTAATAATTAACAAATCATCTATATTAACCCAAATACCCAAAAAGATCAACAGCCCAATTACCAATTGATTGATTGATGACTTTTTATATAAATCACTAATTAAATTCATGTCATTATCATTCCAAGCTTTTGAAATAACAGTACTAGCAATATTTGCTAAAGCTCTGGCTGGCATCTCTAATAATGTAGCCATGTAAGATGCAATTGTATAAATAGTAACATAATATAAGCCAACATTAAAGTCGTTAACGTCTCCAAAAACAATAACACCCCCAAGCAATGATCCAATCATTACTACATCAATCCGATTAGTTAAATTACTAGCTAAACTAGTAAGAGTGTTTGCAAAACCATATTTAAGAATACTTCTCTTATTTAGATTATTAAATTTAAATCTAAAACTAAATTTATTTTGTTTTGTAATTTGAAAAAACAAAACAACTGAAGCTATTATATAAGAGAATACAAAGAAGATCATAAACTCATAAAAATCAATTAATTCAAAACTGTAAATAATTAGTATTATGGTGGTTAATATTTTTAATAATATTTCATTTATAAATTGAGGAAAAACAGATTGAAAATTTGCATGTAAAATGCCATTGAAATAATTAATTAGTATCTGAAAAAAAATTAGTGGAATTAAAAAATAAAAATATTCAATAAACATTTTTGCATTTTCAATATATAAATATTCAAATATTGGTTTTCCGAAAACAAGAGATAGTAAAACAATTAAAAAACCTATAATACCAACCAAAAAAATAAAACTTGCGACTCCATTATACCCACCCTTACCATCATTATTGATTGGAATAAATTTAATTAGCATAGTTCCTCCACCCAAAGATGCCAGTTGAGAAAGCAGAATTGTAAAAGTGATTAATAAACGAGTCAAACCAATTTCTTCATCAGGTAATATAATGGGATAAAGAAGCATTAAATTAATTGCACCTAGAAGGGCACCTATAAAAATAATTATAGAATTTGATAATGTTTGTTTGGCTACAATTCCCATTTTAAACTAAACTATTTAGAATGTCAACAAGTTTTTCTGTCAATGATTCTCTAGAATAACTATTAATAGATGCTTTATATTCTTTTTTCTTATTAAAAAGTTGAAGTGTTTCTTGCTTAATCTTTACAACATCATCATAATCACAAGTTATACCAGCATTACATTTTAAAACAATTTTAGATACATCACCATCAGTTGGACCAATTATTAATGTTGGACGACCTGATGCCATATACTCAAAAACCTTACCTGTGACAATTCCTTTAGCATTAGGAGTTTGATTTATCATTAATAATAAAACATGAGATTTCATTTGTTCTTTAATAACTAAATCATGAGCTAAATATGGTATATGATTTACATACGAATTTAATTCATATTTTTCTAAACTTTCGAAAACAGAAAAGTCAACTTTTCCTATAAGTTTTAATTCAAATGAATTTGAAAAAGATTCATCTTCTTTTATCAACTCAGAAATAGCCATCCAAAATGAAGCAATATTTCTTGAAGGTGTAAATGAACCAATATGAGCAATTGTAAATTTATCATCTAAACTAATTGCATCTTGCTTTATATCATTTAGATCATATCCGTTCTCAATAACCTCAACTTTTTTAGCTCCTAGCTGCCTTAACTCTGAAGCAAGTGTTTCACCAATAGTTAATGTAACATTAGCATTTTCAAGAACAGATTTTTCCAACTTTTTATGCTTACTATCTGCCCATTTTGTCAATAATAAATCATTGTAAAAATCAATATTCGTCCAAGGGTCTCTAAAATCAGCAATCCATGGAATTTTAAATATAGAAGCTAAGTCTTTAGCTATTAAATGAGTAGAATGTGGTGGTCCTGAAGATATAATCACATCTACATTATTTTCTTGAATGTATGTTTTTAATAGTTTAATTGATGGTTTTATCCAAAATTTTCTAGCATCAGGAATAAAAAAATTACCCCTAATCCAAACGCTTAGCTTTTCAAAAAAAACCGATTTTTTTTTCTCAGAAAGAAACCCACTATTTATTTTATCATTTTTTTTTCTTCCAGTAAGTTTTTTATAAAAACCATAAGGTTCCCATATGGGACTTTTTATAACTTCAATTCCTTTAGGAACATCATTATTCAAACCTTCATCCAAAACTGGATATTCACCATTTTTAACTGTGAAAATAACAGGATTCCAATTGTGTTTTGGAAGATACTTAACGAATTTTAACCAACGCTGTACACCAGCACCTCCAGAAGGTGGCCAGTAATATGTTAAGATTAAAACTGTTTTTTTATTCATCTTTTCGTTTAAAAACTGATAGATAGATAAATCCAAAGAATAATAACAAGATTGAAAAAGAAGAAGCTATAGAAACAAGAGACAATGTTTTAAATGATTCAAGCTCATAATACAGTTCAATAGTTTTAGCTCCTCCAGGTATTTTCAACCCCCTTAAAGTATAATTAACTCTATTTATTTCTGTTTCTACACCATCAACCTTGGCTTTCCAACCAAGAGGATAATAGACTTCAGACAAGACTACATAAAAATCATCTGTTACCTGTTCATCTTCAATACCTTTAATATCATATAAAATTCTATTTGCTCTATAATCAGTAATTACAACAGTCAATGAACTATCGTATTCATATAAACCAACAATTTTTTTATTAAACTCATAAGAGGAATCAGTTATTGCAGTCCTAGAAGGGTCCAGACTTTTAAGGGCGTTAAATTCATCGTTTGGAGATCCGTATCCTTTAATCATATTAACAAACCAGGCATTTCCTAATCGGTTGTCATTAATAATACCAGGGATTTTTGATTGTTGCTCTCTGTCCATTAAATAAATTTCAGAAATAGATCGCACAAATGATCCTCCAGCATTAGGATTTAAAATTATGTATTTAGTATTCAACATATTTAATAAAGGAATTGTACTTGTGTTAAATTGACTTGCCTTTTGAATTTCATTTTGTAAAAGTGTATCTATTAAATCTTGATATCGTTGAATTTTTGCTGAATGATACCCACCTAAAGATTTATGAAAATAAGAAGTTGATGTTTCTTGAAAAACACCACTTGGAATATTTAACACTCTATAATTTGTCAATCTATTTAATTTCCCAAAAGTAATTCTATCAATTTCTCGCTGCTCGAGAAAATCTTCGCTAAGATTCGATTTTTGAGTAAGAAATTCATTTATAGTTTTACCTAAATCAGAGTCATTAGAAATTTCATTAGAAAAAATTGCGCGATCTGCTGCAGAAGCAATTAATGGCATTAATTTCTCATTTTCTAATTGCCAATGCTCATAATCTCTATCTATACCTTCATTATTATTTAAATATTCTTTAGCAATTGGCCACATATCTACTAAAAATAAAACACCAATTAATCCATAAAATAAATTTGAAGATAATTTTGCATTAAAACATAGAAGAAGGAAGGCAAATGAAAAAGCAATTAAAATAAAAGATCTTCCTGCCGATCGAGATAAAACAGATGCTCTATATTCAGCTAATTCATTTTTAGCTTTTGGCAATAAAGGGATTAGTGATTGATCATAATAGGCTAATAATTGCTGTTTAGAAACACCATTTTCTTTTAAAAATTGAGGGTTATTGGCTTGATTATCTCTTTGAGAAAGCAAAGTTTGAGTGTTAAATTGAGTAGCTATTTCTCTTTCAGACAACATATCAAAAAATGATGATGGAAATAAAGAAAATGTTAACAAAACACAACCAAAAAAAGCTGATGAGAATAGAAACAGCTTCTTATTGGAAATTGAAGATTCAAATTTGCCGAAAATTGCAAAATTATCATTCCACCAATTTTTATTTTTAATAGCATCATTTAACCATAAAAAAGCAATAATACAGAATGTTAATTCTAATATAACCAGTATAATAGTTACTGCTCTTAAATTCTTATATAAGGGAAGGTAATTCCAGAAAACATCTGTAAACCATTCCATATTTTTTCCCCAAGATAGAAATAGTGCAATTAGAGACATAAATAGAATTGGCCATTTTAATTTATTCTTCCAAAAAATTATTCCAAGAAAAAACAAAAAACACACAATTGATCCTATGTAAACAGGGCCAGAAGTCCCAGGTTGATTACCCCAATATTCATTAACTCCCTGAGTTTGTAAAAAAAGTTTTAAATTATCGTATTTATTAACATTCTGAAAGTCTTCATTCTGAGCTAAAGATGCATCACCACCACCTTTTATATCAGGTATTAAAAAAGACCAAGACTCACCTTTACCATAACTCCACATTAACGCTCTTGATTTATAATTATCTGTATTTTCATCTAAAGAATTATCTTTTTTAATGGTAGATAATTCTGAACCTCCTCTTTGAGAGAATTTTGAATATTCGTAAGTCCCGTATAAATTAGGAATAGAAGTAGAAATTGCAAAAAGAGACCCAAGAGCTAATAGACCAATTCTGGTTATTAGAGATTTATATTCTTTTTTTATTACATATCTAATCAATTCATAAACAAAAATTACACCCAGGAATAAGAAAAGATAGTATGTTACTTGTGGGTGGTTTGCACCTATTTGAAGTGCAATAAATAAAGTAAAAATAGCAGTTCCTAAAAACTTTCTCCCTCTTACAGCCATTAAAAAACCTCCTAAAGCTGGTGCCATATATGCCATTGCCATCGCTTTTGAATTATGTCCTACATCAATAATTATAAAAAAATAGGAACTAAAACCATATGCAATTGCCCCTACTAATGCTAGCCATGGATTTACTCTAAGGCAGAGTAGGAAAATATAAAAACCTAACATGTAAAGAAAGAAAACATTTACAGGGTGAGGTAACCCTAATTGTATTGCAGAATTAACATGTCTAAGAAGGTTAGATTCATAAACAACAGAAATTTGAGTTGCAGGCATACCACCAAACATAGAGTTAGTCCACAAGGGTTCAGAATCAAACTCATCACGAAAGTCTACAACCTCGTTAGACATCCCTTTGTGTTGCTGAATGTCTGACTGAAAAACTCTGTAATTATTTAGAGCTGGAGAAAAGTAAATTAAAGCAATTATTAAAAAAGATATAACTGCAACTAAATGTGGAAAAAAGCTTTTTATATTAATTTTCATTTTCTTTATAATTAATCTTATAAAGATAACAACTCACACAAACTAATAAATGAGATATTGATATAAAATATAAAAGTATTTATTTAGACAAATAAAGATTCCTTTCAGAATATACTTTTCTAAAAAAAGGATCCTTTAAATCTTTAATAAAACGAATTGCCTCACCAGTAGATTTCATTTCAGGTCCTAATTCTTTATTTACATTAGGAAACTTATCAAAAGAAAAAACAGGAATTTTAATAGCGTATCCATTTCTCTTTGGATTAAAATTAAAATCAGTAATTTTTTTCTTTCCTAGCATAACTTTAGTAGCATAATTAACATAAGGTTCATCATAAGCTTTTGCTATAAATGGAACTGTTCTAGATGCTCTAGGATTGGCTTCAATAATATAAACAGTATCATCTTTTATTGCGAATTGAATGTTAATTAATCCAACAGTTTCTAAAGCAAGTGCAATTTTATGAGTATGTTCTTCAATTTGTTGGATGATAAAATCACCTAAATTATAGGGAGGTAAAACCGCAAATGAATCACCTGAATGAATTCCTGCAGGTTCAATATGTTGCATTATACCGATAATGTATACATTTTCACCATCACAAATAGCATCGGCTTCGGCTTCTATTGCACCAGACAAATAATGATCTAAAAGAATCTTGTTTTCAGGCATATCTCTCAATATATCAACAACATGATGCTCTAATTCTTCTTCATTGATAACAATTTTCATTTTCTGACCACCTAAAACATAGCTTGGCCTGACAAGAAGAGGAAAACCTAAATTTTTAGATAATTCTATAGCTTGTTCAGCACTTTCAACAACTCCAAATTTAGGATATGGAATATCATTTTCTTTTAATAGCTTAGAAAAACTTCCTCTATCTTCAGCTAAATCTAAGGCCTGATAAGTTGTACCTATTACTTTAATCCCATATCTATCTAATTTTTCAGCGAGTTTTAATGCCGTCTGACCACCAAGTTGAACAATTACACCTTCGGGTTTCTCGTGAAGAATAATATCATAAATATGTTCCCAGAAAACAGGTTCAAAATAAAGCTTATCAGCAGTATCAAAATCAGTAGAAACTGTTTCTGGATTACAATTTATCATAATTGTTTCATAGCCAGATTCTTTAGCTGCTAAGACTCCATGAACACAACAATAATCAAATTCAATTCCCTGACCTATTCTATTTGGACCCGAACCTAAAACAATAATTTTAGGCTTCTTAGAAACTACAGACTCATTTTCTCTTTCAAAAGTTGAATAGAAATAGGGTGTTATTGCTTCGAATTCAGCAGCACATGTATCAACTAATTTATACACTCTCTTAACACCTAAATCGTGCCTTTTATTAAAGACTTCACTCTCTAAACAATTCAACAAATGTCCTATTTGCCTATCCGCATATCCTTTTTGTTTCGCTTCAAACAATAACTCTTTAGAAATACTATCAATTGAGAATTTAGCAATTCTTTTCTCTGTTAAAATTAAATCTTCTATTTGTCTTAGAAACCAATCGTCAATTCTGGTTTTGTCTTTGATTTTTTTAAATGGTATACCTAATTTAATTGCATCATAAATGTGAAAAAGTCTATTCCAACTTGGAAATTCTAGACTTCTTAGTAGTTCGTCTTGGTTGGTAACCTCTCTACCATCAGCACCAAGACCATTCCTGCCAATCTCAAGAGATTGACAAGCTTTTTGTAATGCTTCTTGAAATGACCGCCCAATTCCCATTACTTCACCAACAGATTTCATTTGAAGACCTAAAGATCTATCACTACCTTGAAATTTATTAAAATCCCATCTCGGAATCTTTACAATAACATAATCAAGTGTAGGTTCAAAAAATGCAGATGTAGATTTTGTTATTTGATTTTGGAGCTCATCTAAATTATACCCAATTGCTAATTTAGATGCAATTTTAGCAATAGGATAACCAGTCGCTTTTGATGCTAAAGCAGATGATCTACTTACTCTAGGATTAATTTCAATTGCAATAATATCTTCATTTTCATCATCACTAACTGCAAATTGAACATTACAACCACCTGAAAAGTCACCTATTGAACGCATCATTTTGATAGACATATTTCTCATCTTTTGATATGTTGTATCGCTAAGAGTCATTGCAGGAGCGACAGTAATAGAGTCACCAGTATGAATACCCATTGGGTCTAAATTCTCAATAGAACAAATAATATTAACATTATCATTTTGATCTCTTAAAAGCTCTAGTTCATACTCTTTCCAACCCATTACAGCTTTATCGATCATGACTTCATGAATAGGAGAAGCATGTAAACCTCTTGTAAGAAGTTTCTCAAATTCATTTTCATCATATACTATTGAAGCTCCAGAACCTCCAAGTGTAAATGAAGGTCTGATACATAAAGGGAAACCATAATCTTGTGCAATTTCCTTACCCTCTAAAAAAGATCTAGCAATAGATTGAGGAGCCATAGGAACATTTATCTCATCCATAAGCTTCCTAAACTTTTGTCTATCCTCAGTTATTTCAATAGCACTAATATCAACACCAATAATTTTAATATTATTATCTTTCCAAATTCCAATTTCATCACAATTAATACATAAGTTAAGAGCCGTTTGACCACCCATTGTAGGAAGCACAGCATCTATCTTATGTTTAGAAATAATTTCATTTATTGATTCTGGAACAAGAGGTAATAAATAAACATTATCTGCAACAACTTTGTCAGTCATAATTGTAGCAGGGTTAGAGTTTATAAGAGTAACTTGAATTCCTTCTTCTCTTAATGATCTGGATGCTTGAGATCCTGAATAATCAAATTCACAAGCTTGACCTATTACTATAGGACCGCTTCCGATTATTAGTACTGATTTTATAGAATTATCTTTTGGCATAGAGAATTTATTTGCGAATGTAATATTTGAGAATATTAAAAATAAATTTAATAGTGATTTATTTATTAAAGATTTCAACAATTAAAAAAAATTGCAAAAAAAAACCTCCTAATAAATTAGGAGGTTTTAAAAGTGGCAACGACATACTCTTCCAGGTATTACCCTAGTACCATCTGCGCTGATAGGCTTAACTGCTCTGTTCGAAATGGGAAGAGGTGGACCCTATCGCAATAGTCACCGAAGATTTTTAATAAAATTAACATATTATATATTGACCAAAAAGTTCAAAACAAACTGCAACTATTCAAAGC
>Ga0315331_10001013_pt1 | contig 20796 bp, 19 predicted proteins | sample M160m34915metaG_FD_203456 | JGI IMG/M metagenome (GOLD analysis project Ga0315331, IMG submission 203456) | Ammonia-oxidizing marine archaeal communities from Monterey Bay, California, United States - M1 60m 34915 | ecosystem: Environmental > Aquatic > Marine > Intertidal zone | place: USA...
TGTGACGACCGTCTTAAGGCTGTATCAGGACTTGCTGCACGGCGGTTCGTAGTCTCTGTTCACTTCCAGGAGCCACCCAAAGCCAACTGTCCTCAAAACGTTCATCAAAGGTATCGTCGGTGGGAATGTATCCTGGCCAGCATTCCCCGTAACCAAGTGACATCACGAATGAGTCAGGCCGGATTTTTTGAGCAAGCAATTGATAAGCGACAAAGGTCTCGCCAGGAAAGAGAAGTAATTGTGCGGTGCCGAAATCAATGCAGGGCAAATCGATACTCTGGCCGGACTCCACACGCTGGCGACTCGCCAACCCCATTGCTGCGAGAATCCGCTTTTCAACAGTTTGCTCAGAATCATCGAGGGCTTTCCGTAGGCTATCGCGGGTCAAATGCTCGCCCGGATGAAATCTTAAATTCAATTTTGTGTTCCGAAACGCGATGTGTTCAATCGGAATGCGTTTGGTGGTTTTCCATGCTTTCACAATCGCCTCGTACAAGCGGTCAATGAGTTGCTGGCGACGCAACGCCGATCCGTCGTTAAACTTGCCGGCCGTCACATCACCACTGCATCCACTCACGTAGATCTGGCTTATCGCAGGATCGTCCAATTGTCGTCGGTGGCGTGCCAGGCCGACAAAGTCTGAGCTTACCCTGCCTTTCCCGTAAGTGCTCATGGGGTGCGTTGCATAGCAGTGCAAGGCAAGCACAGGCTGATCACCATTCCAGAAGGACAGGGTCTTAAGATAGGGATCGATCTGGCCCACCGGCGCATCACGGTAAACCGGCACGCCGCCGCTACGACTACCTCTGCCGTAAGAAGCGCTTCCCTCTGAATTAATCACGCGGCGATTGGAGGCAATCTGTTCTACCCTTGCTTGGCCGGTGCCCAGATGAGTGATTGGCTGCGCTTTGTCAAGGCATTCACGTACAGCAGTCGCAACCACTTCCAGTGTTTCGTCGTGGAATGCTTCATTATAAAGTTCGCCCTGCAAACCCACTTGGGCGAGCAACTTTGCCGCGGTACGGTCAACGACCGGTGCGTCATGTTGGTGCAGACACGAAACCAAGACCCGTTCCACGGAGGTCGCGGCAGCGTGAGCCAGGGTTTCACGCCATTGATCGTATGCGCCGTTTCGGATTTCACACCAATCAACCGCGCACAGCACCATCGGTTCTTCCGGACCCAGCAATACAAATCCGTGAACATACAACGGATCAGCAATGATTCTGGATTTGATCGGTAGAACACCCATGCAACGGTGTCCCAGAGGAATCGTTACATCTGCGGAAAAATACGCAGCCCTGTAGGGAGGCCCTGCCGTCACTGCCGCTCCCCCAAACAGCAGCATCGATAAGCTGACGATAAATGGTGTGAGGAACACACCACGGCAACGAGGAAATGATGTTGAATTCTTCTGACATTGCACAATGTGAACTTTCTCAAAATCCACAGGTCTCAAGGAAGCAATGTGAGGGAGATTTATTTGTGCTGGGTGGTTCATTGCAATCAGACCCGTTGCGGTCGCATTGTGCTTTACAGCAATCCAGAGACCCAGCAATATAGCGACGTTTCAGTACCCAGGGGAAAAACCGTATGAGTTTCAGCCCATTTTGAAAACGAATCACGTCACATCTTTGCCCCAGCAATCCGAGCCAGCACCTGCGAGATGGAAACGTCCGCGAAAAACGTTACCACAAGGTAACTGGCAACTCGACGACAGTGCGGAAATTGTGTCGGTTGGTCCACCGTGGTGTGCATTCCAACTTCAGTTGTGGGTAGCGTTGGAACAGCATGCTCAAGCCAATACGTATCTCCTCGCGTCCAAGCATGGCAGCGGGACACGCATGATGGGAGAACCCGAACGCCAGATGCCGATTAGGCTTTCTGCTTGGGTTAAATTCATCAGGTTGGTCGAATACTTTTGGATCGCGGTTGGCCGCAGCAAGCCCTGCAACCACACCATCGCCCTTTCGGATCGCCACACCGGCGATTTCGGTGTCCCTGGTAGCGATCCGCATGGTTGCTTGTGCAGGGCTTTCAAAACGGAGCACCTCTTCAACAATCATTCTCCATGAGATGTCACCAGCGTTAGCGGCCTGCACAATATTGGGGTGTGGTGACAGCAGGTTACAACCTGCAGCGATCGAAGATTGCACGGTTTCGTGGCCGGTTACAAAGATCAGTATTGCTTGGGCCACGAGAACATCATCACTGACCCCATACTTCGCTTGCAGTTCGACCAGTCGACTGAGCAAGTCATCACCCGGATTCTGGCGTTTTAGTCGGTTGTGTTTGGAGAAATAACGATGGAGTCCCCACATCGCTCTCAGACCACGCAGCATGGCAACGCGGTTTCCGGACACAGCCGTAGCGTTCACCCATTGTGTCGCCAACTGGTGCAGTTTCGGAACGTCTTGAGAAGGCAATCCCAATGCGTGCGCAATCACCGTTACAGGGATCTTTTCTGAATACGTTGACAGGAGTTCAGCTCGCCGTGGTAATTGGCTCAGAATCTGATCTGCTGTATCTTGTATCAAGGGTGACAGGGATCTCATAAAGGCTGCATCGAATACCTGCCGCATCATGCATCGAAGTCCACGATGCGATTCTCCGTCAGAAAATATCATCATCTTGGATAGTTCACCGACAACTGGGCGCATCATAAGCCAATGCTCACGCGAAAACATCTGAACACCAACTTGACTTGAAAAACACTCAGTGTCCTTCAAAACCTGTTTGACGTGTTGATGGGTGGTGACGAGCCATCGCGACATCGCCTTACTCCAAAACACCGGCTTGCAATTCCCAAGGTTTGAGTACAGCGCGTATGGTTTTTGCAATGTCTTTGGATCCATCAACCGCGCATCGAACATATCACCGTCAAATAACGGACTGGAAGGTTGCTCGGTAGGTGCCGCCTCATGAACGCTGGCATTCGGTAAGGCTTTACTATCACGGTGAAAAGGGCAAGATCCGTTGCTTGTTCCGTGACTGGGGGACCCGCTCAGGAATGATGTCTTGCGCTGCGTCGACGTGGCGACATCGATGCTTGCGGCCGCGGGCATGTGGGTGGTGTTCACTGTTTGGATTCCGTGATAGTTGGGATACGACAGAAGTCTTCGCCGTTCGTTCAACAGGAATACCGACCACTGATGCTTCTCTTACACCGTTTTCCACGAATTACGAGATTTAGGGGATACAGTGACAACTTTAAAAGGATGCAATTTGCGCCCCAAACAGTTCTGAAGCATGCCAGTTCAAATCGGCAAACCAGGGGGTCGGTTTGCATCGTCATTCTCTTACTCAAAGGTGGAATGGTGAGCAAAAGTGCATGCACCGTATTCGGCCTCGTAGCAATTGTCATCTTTTTGATTGTGATCGCCGTGCCGGTTTCAATGACAGTCTTGGGTTTTTCGCTGGCTAAAATAAAAAGGTGCTCTGACGGTAAGAGAACGTTTGTTGCTAGATGTTCGCCGGTAGTGTGCAGAGAATCACAGCGCGAACTGATTCACGCGTTAACACTGTTAGTTCGAAGCCAGTATCATGTCAGGTGAAACTGACGATCGTTGCCGAGGGAGTGTTCATGGACCGAGAGACTTATGAACTGGCGTCTCAAAAATTCAAGCAAGCAGTCGATTTAGATACCGTCGCACAGCAGATTTTCCTTGGAAATCTGCAACAAGAAGACAAAGCGCTGGCTAGTCAGGTTGCGCGGATGCTGCACGCAGACGCTGCTGCAGAGGAGAACAAATTCTTTGAGCCACCGGACAGGGGCGAAGCACGTCTCGCTGCACGGATCGTTTCAAGCAACTTTCACGGCACGGAAAGTTTCACTGGGACGAAGGTTGACGAATATTTGCTGAAAGAAAAAATTGGGCAAGGTGGGATGGGGGTGGTCTATCGTGCGCTTGATTTGAATAACCAACGCCATGTCGCAATCAAACTCATTCGAACGGGCGCATTTGTAGGTGATGAGGTAATTCGCCGTTTCCGTAGTGAAAGACTTGCTGCTGCGAAAATGGATCATCCGAATATCGTCCCGGTTTATGCCGCTGGAAGCGGGGACGGTTTTGAATATTTCACCATGGCATTGCTTGGCGGCGGAACCTTGAAGGACCAACTAGTTCCTAGCGTACCGAATCAGCGTTTGGTAGCGGAATATTTCGTCAAAATCTCCCTGGCGATTGAGTATGCACATCAGAAAGGCGTCATTCATCGGGACATCAAACCTGCCAACATCCTGTTCACGGACGACAAGCAGCCGATGGTAGCGGATTTTGGGTTGGCCAAATTGCTGAACGCGTCCGAGGGACACACCGCAACAGGGCAAGTGATGGGGACCATGGTTTACATGGCGCCAGAACAATTTGAGAGCCCACGGGATGTTCTGCCTGCTGCTGATATTTATTCAATGGGAGCAACGCTATACGAATGCCTGACGGGACAGCAGGTTTTTGAATGCGATCTATTGTGTAGCTTCTACGACAGCGTTCGGAACCGGTTACCACCACCCCCAACCAACATCAACGGCGAGGTTGACAGTGAACTAGGTGACATTTGCATGAAGTGTCTCGCGAAAGAAACAGCCGAAAGGTATCTGTCGGCACAAGATGTCGCCGACGATCTGGAACGTTATCTGCGAGGTGAACCGTTATCTTTGGCAGGCGATTCAGAATGGAACCACTTTTCAAAAGTGATCGCCTTTCGTGAAAGCCATGAATCATTGATCAGTCAAGGAGCAACGACGTGGATTTTGGCGATTAGCCTAACTCTGCACCCAATGATTTTCTGGATCATATCGACAGGGCAGACGGTTGCCACATTGTGGGCCGTGTTGCTGATTTGGGGTACCACCGCAGTTTTCGTGAGTCTCCGCTTTCATTGGCGGCAGTATTGGCAACTTAGTCCAATGGAACGGCAGAGTGGCTGGATCCTGGCTGGTGTAAGTCTTGCTTCGCTGTTTCTTTTTTTCATCCACGGTCCACTCAGGATTGGTGCATCTGTGTCCGACTTTCTGGGCGTCTATCCACCTCTTTCGCTACTAGTGGGCGTTGCCATGTTTGCGCACGTGGGCATTCACTCCGGTCGTTGGTTGCTGGTTGGCGCACTGTTTTTTCCGCTTGCTGTCATCATGTCATGGCTACCCACTTTTGCGCCATTGATATTTTGCGCTGCTGGAGTCGCAGCAGCGGTTGCGGTACATCGCCATCTCCGAATTGCAACTTAGGATTATGCACCGCGAGCGTTTACAAACAGAAATTTGTTACTCAGAATTATTCCGCACAGACCATCTCATTCGGTTTCGAGCTGCGATTTGAGAAAAGCTCGCGCCGCCCGCCAGTCTGCTTCCACTGTCGAGATAGAAATATTCAACGATTCCGCAACTTCGTTCACGGTCAACTCCATGAACCATCGCAGTTGAACCACTTTGGCCTGCCGAGGGCTCAAGGCTTCTAGCTCATTCAAGGCCTCATCCAGTTCAACCAAGTTGATGGACTGCTGTTCGTAGCGTTCTAAAATGGCGTCCAAGCCATGCCTTTCCATTTCACCACCGCGTTTTCTGGCACTTCGATGACGATACTCATCGACCAGAATTCGGCGCATCGCTTTCGACGCGGAAGCAAAAAAATATCCGCGGTTTGGAGGATTCTGCATCGCTGGCGTTCCTGCGAGACGGAGAAAGACCTCATTTGCCAAGGCGGTGGGCTGCAGCGTTACGTTGCGTTCCGTGCGCATCAAATGTTCAGCTAATTGCCTGATTTCCTGATAAATCAGCACGGCTGCAGTTTCCTGAGCCTCTTTTTCGCCGCGACCGGCTCGCTGAAGCAGAGCTGTGAGGCCCTCTTGTGGATCGGGTGGCATCGATAGACATCCTTGAATTTCTTAAGCGTTTTGATACTTCCGCAAAAAAATCTCTTTTTCGGGTCCGAGAATCAAGGGTTTCAGTCTCGTTTTCCGCAGAGCCTGATAGTTCGCATCTTCATCTGTGGTGATTCCCGCAGCCGGAGACGCAATTCCTGGTCAGAAACTCTCGGATCCTCAGTCATGCACCAGCACCAGCACCAAAAAGAACTTCGAAAAAAAATGGGGAAGATCGAACCGTCAAAAGGCCCTACGTTCTACCTGTTCTTGGGAGTTTTGGCCATCATCGCAGCTACTACCTCGGCTTACATCGCTGGCGTATTGAACGCTGGTTTCGCATGGCCCATTCTGATTGTTGCATACTATTTTGTGGCAATGTGCGTTCACGATGCAATTCATTTGTCAGCACATGCAGACTCACACCTAAATCGGATCGTGGGTTGGATCGGAAGTTTGTTAATGGGTATGACCTTCCACGCTATCCGACGCTCGCACATGCAGCACCATGCTTCGGTGGGCCACGCCCATGACACGGAGGCATTCGTGTATCGCTCCGCACTGACGCTTCCGCTTCGTTTGGCAATCGCAAATTTTTACTGCTACACCTCACTTCGAGCGGGAACGACTGGGCAAAAGATTCAAGGAATTAGCGTGGCATTAGGAATCTTGGGGTTAATCTGTTTCCATCCAGGTGTGGCTCTCTTTGCATGGATCATCCCGATGCAGACCGCAGGTGCGCTATTTGCCCTCAACACCGTTTATTTACCTCATGGTCCGCTGGCAAACTGGGTGGACGAGAGAGCACCCGAGTTGACTGGTTTTCATCGCCACCACCACTCCATGCCCCAATTGCCGTGGTACCAATTATTCCACACGGCGAGAAAGATGCGGAAGCAAGAAACAAAGCGTTGGACATGCCTGTGGCAGCGGGGTGAACAGCCCAACGGTAGATTGGCACCAGCTGCAGATGACAACCCGCTCAAATGTGTCCGCTTATAAGGCCTGAATTGGCGAGCCAAAGAACAAAGCGGCTGCTTTACTTACAATGTCGCTGAGCAAGTATGTAAGGCGTTAGTTTTTCGTGCCGGCTGACCTGAATGCTCGCGCCTTTGTGTATGAAACGGTACAAAATTGCAACTAAATTGGAGGCAAAAACGACGAGTTTGACACCGTGGTTTTCGCCCACGCGTTTACTGTCGAAGAGAACTGTTTTTTCTGAGTTGAGTTTGTATGCTGGGTGCGCAGGCAGATTACGATAAAAATCGACGGTGATCCTCGAACGCTGACTTTCGGTCCAATTCACGAGGATCTTGCCTGTCGTGCATTTTTCTTCATTCCCGAACGAAGCGGTGAATTCCATGGACGGATACGAGCAGTTTCTGGCGGCAGAAACGTTTGCGGTTGCCGGTGCATCCCAACAACCGCACAAATACGGCAACAAAGTGTTCCGAGCGCTTCTTCTAGCCGAACGCGAAACTTACCCGCTGAACCCGAAAAAATGCGTCATTGAGGGACATCAAGCGTACGCAAACCTGGCAGATCTCCCTGTCGTGCCACAGTCACTTTCGATCATCACACCACCGCGAGTTACCCGTCAGGTTGTTGGCGAAGCAATCGCCGTCGGTGTTAAACACATCTGGATGCAACCTGGTGCCGAGGATGAGAAAGCTGCCGATACAGCCAGAAATAATGGCATCAACGTGATCGACGATGGCAGTTGCATTTTAGTACTGTTGGCTCGCCAATGAATTACGTCGGGCTCCTAAGCCTAGTGCAATGTTCGTGTAAACGGACAGCACAATTGACCTGCGACTGGCAGTTGCGGAAACACCACCTGCTGTGCCAAAGTGTCAGCTGCCGTACAGCAAATCAGTGGAGGTATGATTCCTAAGGCTTTGGGAGTCCGATAGCTTGTATCACCGTTTGTGTTGATCGAGATGAAGCGAGAATGGGTCCCGCTTCAACCACAAGGTGCACCCGTTTCAGGCAATCAGCGGGTTGAGAATCGTAAAGAGCGTCTGGCGGTCTAGTGATCCAAGAGATTTGCGTGTTTTCTCGCGTGGGATCACGAATCGTGTTTATGATGACGGTTCTTGGAACTTGTTTTCGGGTTGATAGCCAGCGGGACGACTGATGTTGAGAATCGCACTTTCTTATGCTGCTTTGGTCGCGTGCCTAATAACTGAACCGCACCCCTTATTTGGTCAAACCGGGTCGGTTCTGAAACAGGCTACCGCTGGAGGGGCCGAGGTTCCGGCTGTTCCAAAATTTGACAAGAATTCTGAGGAGACAAACAGCAGGTTTCCTTGGGCGGATGCCCCGAGCCAAGGGGTTCAGCCCGCTGCCTTGGTCCGTCTGACTGATCTTGTCATCGGATTTGTTGAGGCTGACGAAATCGTGGGTGCCGAACTTCTGGTGATCAAAAATCGTCGCACCATTCTGCACGAGGCGTTCGGGTTCAACGACCGTGCTCGGAAACTTCCAATGCAAAAAGATACAATATTTAGTATCCGGTCAATGACGAAACCGCTGACAGGTGTGGCGGCGCAAATGCTAATCGATGAGGGTTTGTTGCAATTGCACGCTCCGGTGGCAAAGTATCTCCCCGCGTTTGATACCGACTCGCCACGAAAAATTACGGTGCACCATCTGCTGACGCATCGTAGTGGGCTTCCAATGAGGTCTGCAGGAAGGCTGTGGTCGGATTATGGCAGCTATGACAGTGTTCAAGAGCTCGCCGCTTACTGGGGGAATTACGGACCTCGTCTTTTTGAACCCGGAAAACACTATCACTACGCTGATGCCAACGTCGACACTCTGGCCGCAGTCATCGAAAACGTTACAGGTATGCCTGCGGAAGTCTTTATTCGACGCCGACTACTTGAACCGCTTGAAATGAAAGACACGATTCCATTACTGCGAGGCGACGACCCCCGAGTAGATCGGGTCGCGACCAAATATTCTGGGGGGCGCGGCAAATGGCGTGCGTTTTGGAGCTGGAATGGGAAACCGTATTTTGCGTTCCCCATGTTCGCCCAAGGGTTCTACTCGACCGCCGTCGATTATGCCTGTTTTCTCGCGATGCTGGCCGATGGAGGCGAGTATCATGGGCAACGCCTGCTATCGCATGACGCTATCGAACGAATACTGACGCCGGTTTCTGTTACCACCATGCCGACAGGTGTTGCACGCGTCAACTCTTCCTATGGCCAATTGATGCATGTTTATGAACACAGTGGGAAGATCATCGTGTTTGGTCACAGTGGCTCCGACGGAACTTATGCATGGGTCTGGCCAGCTGAAAATTTGATCGTGCTTTATTTCACCCAATCCAGAGGCAGCACCACGATGGCCCGTATGGAGGCCGTTGTCGATAATGTACTCGGCAGGCCGGTTGGTCCCAGTTCATCCCCCTAACCTCCAGCATCCAGCATCAGATTGATTTCGCCGGCCTGATTGCGGTTGCTTCGTGGGCAGCATTCACATGAAAGGAAAGGCGAGCTGGCAAACAAGCGATTAGTGGCGATGAGAGCCCTGAGCATTGATGTTGGGTTGACCTTCGATGAAAGGAAAGTCTTGGGTTGGTGGCGTATGCACAAGGTGAAGTGCGAGAAACGGAAAAATTTGAAGGTGGAATAGCGAGATGTTATGCTCCTGTGCTTGCCTGAACGCACAGGGGTGTTTTCCAGATCTCCCCCCCCATTGCTCTCACCTCTGTGTTCCCGCCCCATGTACCTTCTGACGCATTGATTTGCGACTAAGGAGCAGAGAGATGCCACAGTACTATGTGAAGCGTAGCGATAAAGTACACGGACCTTTCACAAGTCAACAAATCAAGTCAGGGTTGAAATCAGGAAGGCTTAACGGCAACGATTTGATATCAGATTCGTCAGGTGGTCCATTCCAAGAACTGAAGGCTGTCCTCGGTTTTGAAGATGGCTCCTCTGAAGTGACAGCAAAGTCGGGTAACACCCTTCAGGAAACTGCCTCAGTACGAAAAGACACTTATTTTATACAACGTCGAGGAAAAGTGTTCGGGCCTGTTTCGTTGAAGGCACTGCAAGGCTTATTAAAGTCGAACACGGTCAGCACTTCCGACTTAATAAGTAGTGTACGGGCTGGTCCGTTCCAGGATTTGGGGGTATTTCTGGCAAGCTACAATGAGCATCTTTCAGGAGTGGATCCCGCACCCGAGGGTGGCGAGGCTGAAGGAGAAGCTGCCAGTGAACCAGCGCCTTCATTCATGCCGGCGACATACAACGATGGAACTACCGTCGGAACCGCGATCGACAATGAAATAACGGTCAACCCGTCGCTGCAGCCGGACATCAACCGGGCGCCCACCGCGGATCCGTCTCCCCTCGCGGCCCAATCTCTCGATGCAGGGGCAAGGGAAGCTGCCAATCAGCCACCTCCTGGAGGCACAAAAACGTGTCCGTTTTGCGCCGAAATCATCGCTTCTGCTGCGATCAAATGCAAACACTGCGGCGAGTTATTAAACCAAAGCCCTACCCAGTTCTCTTCGCCCAAAGAGGGGCAACCCTTGGAGCTTACACAGGAGTCGGAGTTTGTATTCCTGCTGCGCGGCGGCTATCCGTTGGTGTATGCGCTAGCGAAACACTCACTCGAAAAATGTGGGGGAACGATTAAGAAAGACGAATTGTCAAGTGGACTGGTCGAAGGCGGATGGAGATATGGCCTGAATCCCTTTCTCAGGGTGCGGTGGACGCTGGAAGACGCGGGAAATGGTTGTGTTCGATCAACCGCCTACGGCTATTATTCCGACGGCACGCTTAATCGCAGTAAGGCCATCGAGAAAGCGCAATTGGTTGTCAAGTCATTTCAAGAACTGGCCCCAACAGCGCACGAAGCTATCTCAGTGCCTCAGGGGGGGATTGCTTCGAACGCGCCCGTATCATCATCCACCAAAGAAGGCGGGGGCGGACTTGCTCGTGCCAGTTTTATCTGCGCGTTATTGTCAGTGATCTGCTTCGGATGCATCTTTGGACCGATGGCAATTGTCCTTGGGATTGCGGCGATCATGGCGGGTTGCCCCGACACGCAAATCGCTCGAGCGTGGACCGGAATAATCGTCGGGATTGCAGGGCTTGTTTTGCATGCAATCCTGTTTCTGGTTTACATGGCGATGTTTTGAGCCAGCCGACGTTGGGCCGATGAATACCGGGAACTGGGCTCGGTTAATATTGCGTCCTGATAATTACGCTCGTTTGAGAATCAGCCCTGAGATTGAAAGCATTGAACGGGGACAGGCATTGAACGGGGACAGGCATTGAACGGGGACTGTCGCTGCTTTTGATGCCGATTGCTGGTTACCTATCGGATTATATCATGCGGCGAACTGGTCGCACTCGAGCAGCGCGGGTCCACCTGATTTGGATTTGCCAGTTATTAGCCGTAATCTTTTTCGTTCCGGTAATGCTGGTCGAGTCCGCGACATGGGCAGTTGTTTTTGTTTCGATAGGGATTGGTTTTTCAATGGCACCTAACAGTCCCTATTACTCAATCTGTGCAGATTTATTCCCAAACCGTACCGGGGTGGCAACGGGATACATTGTGACCTTCTTCTCTCTTTCCGGAATTGTTTGCCCTTCCATCACGGGTTGGCTAGCACAAGGCGAGGGAGGATTCACGATGGCATTCAGCGCATTGTGCGTTGTCGTTGGTTCTGCCGCGTTAGGCATGCTCGTGTTTGCGAAAGCCCCCCGCGTGCTGGACAAGAATTAAAGTACGAAACGGTAACAAACATCGTTTACGCGAGTAGCAGCTTAGACTGACCCCTGATGTGCTCGCACGCTATTAAAAAAGCGTCGAACACTGGGTGTCCGACGCCTACGTTAATCACAGCGAATTGGTGAACTACTTTGTGTCTACACCAGCTGGCGAAGGCTTCGCCTTCTTCTGCCTTGGCATAAGTACTGTGTCAATCACATGGATCACTCCATTTTTGCAATTGACGTCGGCCTTGACGACCTTGGCTTTCCCAATCCGAACGGTGCCATCCTTAACGCGGACAGTGAGTGACTTGCCAGCAGCGGTCTTGGCTCTCTTGCCGTCTAATTTAACGACGTCTTTTGCCATCACTTTACCGGGGACCACGTGATACTTGAGGATTGCTACAAGCTTGTCCTTGTTCTCGGGCTTAATTAACTCCGCAACGGTACCCTCTGGCAGCTTGGCAAATGCAGCTTCGGTAGGAGCAAAAACCGTGAATGGGCCATCACCCGACAGTGTGTCCACAAGAGCAGCAGCCTTAACTGCCGCAACCAGAGTTGCAAAATCTTTGTTTGCAACAGCATTCTCAACGATGGTTTTGTCGCAGGTTCCACAGCCAGCGAGTGCACTTTGTGCTCCTGCCGCCAACACGATGCATCCGGCAGCCAGTGCCAACAATGGTTTTCTCATTTTTCTTTCCTCGTTTGTTCCGACCCGACTCAAACAGGTCATGCCATGAAGATTGTAATGCTCGCGGAAAATCGCATTGGTGTCGCAACTTTCCCAGCAACCTGTTCACTGTCACGAGAATCGCATGCGTTGACAAGTCCTCTGGGCGTGATGTGAGTCGATTTTCGATTAAACCCTGACAGTTCGAGCCCAAAAGTTCCGTGGCAATCCAGATTGAAGGGGTTCAGAGGTCAAAGCGGGAGGCAGAGTGTTTTAAGTGATGTGCTGACAACGCTAGCTGCTCAGAATCAGGGAAGATGTGTTCACTTGTCTGGATCCAACTAACTATGCCCATAAAGGTCGGTCTCCTGCAGTACTGTCAGCAGAGTGTTGAGCAGGCTTGGATATCCCGTCATGTGGAGTGTATGGGATTGAGCTAGAGCACTTGCAGAATGGTTTAGAAAGTGGCTGTTCATCGTGTAATCGATGAAAACACGATGGATGAAAGTCTACGTACACGGTGCAAGTAAACGGATACGATTGACGTTCGTAAATGAGGCATCGAGTTCACCCCTTACGTGCGGAGCCTGCGATGCCAGTTTTATCCTGCAAGAGGTTCAAGATAATCATGAAATTCTTTCGTCGTTTTCTTCCATCGCGGATCTAGGAACACCACCAAAGCCGTTGTTTTCCTTTCAGGCCTGGCCAGGATGGTTTCAATGATCTCAATCATAAATTTAATTCGTTCTTGGTGCTTATCAGATTTGTACGCGCAGAAAAGACACGGACGCATTGCATTTAGTTTGTAAGTGCTAGCGGTTGTCACGTGAACTGCTGGCAGAGGCCATTGTTACTTCAGGAAAAATCGAATCGTGACACTTCTGTTTATCCGCAGCGGAAGCCCGCAAAATGAAACAATAATTTATTGGTAGCTGGCTGAATCAGTTCGGTACGACGCGAAATCGGCCCTGCATGCTGGGCACAGCTCAAGCAGGCAAAAGAACAGACATCCTGATGCCGATCGAATGTTCAGAAAATCAGAATCGCCAACGTACTCCAGCAATAGATCTGGCGCTGCGGTTGCTTCATGCCGAGGATGGACATTTGCGCGTTCAAGCTGCAAAGACTATTTCGCTGGGCCATAAATGACTGTTCGGAGCCCTTGCGGAATTTCGAAGCTGAACTCACGAGCTCTACTCATCCAGAGAACGTAAATTTTATTACTTGGATCAATCCAAAAGTGCGTGTTGTGGTACCCCGACCAGCCGAAAACGCCTGCGGGGGCGGCACTACCCTCCGGGGTGGCATCTCTCAGGACAAAGACGCTGTACCCCATGTCCATGCCACTTGGCTGGCCCATTTCGGACATAATGTCGACGCTGATGGGTTTGGTCATGCGATCAATGCTTTTCTGGGTAAGAATACGCTTGCCCTCAAACATTCCTCCAGCCACTAGCATCTGGCAGAAGTTTGAATAATCAGAAGCCGTCGACACTAAACCTTCTCCACCGAAATGCGCGGAGCTCGTTGCACTGTAAGTCAGCTCATTGAGCAGATAGGTATAGCCTTTAAGATTATCAGAGTTGATCCAAAGTGGCTGGAACCGCGCCCGCTTGGCCTCATCCATGACGAATGAAGTGTCGACCATGCGTAAGGGTTCGAATAATGTCTTTGTTAGATACTCTTGGAAATTCATGCCCGACAGAACCTCAACAAGCCGCCCAAGTATTGCTTGGTTTACACCGTAGAGGAATTGAGAACCGGGCTCAAACTCCAGTGGCTCTTTTGCAATCGCGTCGCAAAAGGATTGCAGGTCGTTAAAGCGTGTCTGGTTGGGGTGCGGTCGATCAAACGCCGGGGGTACCGGGTTTTTCACTGAGTTATTGTTTGGAACGCCATCTTCCCAGCCTGAGTAGTAGGACCACCCTGAGCGATGTGCCATGAGATGCTCAATCGTTAAGGTCTCGGTGGCCTCGCGGCTCTTATCACCAGTTTTTATACGCAACGAGGAAAAGCACGGCAGATATTTCGCTACCGGATCATCCCAATTGAATTTGCCCTGCTCATGCAGTGTCATCATGGCAACGATGGTAATTGGCTTCGACATCGACCAGATCGGAAAGACTGTTTTCAGCTCGACGTCACGATCCCCAGGCCGACCAGAATTTACGACGGACAATTCTTCAACGCCCTTTACTGAACCGATCACAACCAAATTACTACCGGTAACTTCGTCGTTTATCATCTTCTTTTGATACGCCTTTATTTGTGCGGCACGACGTGCAGGGTCGACACCGAAGGCCGCGGTATTTACCGCCAATGCACTGACTACAAAGACAAGACCCAAAAATACGAGACGATGATTCATGCTTGCGATCCAAGGAGAAAGCCCGGTGAGATGCCCGGGAATAAAAAAACGTTAAGTGCGAGTATGTACGACTACTGCATCGTATCTACGGAGTTTGATAGGTGACCGGTAAATCGCCTCCCGTACTGAGCTCTCAGAGAGCGTTGAGTTATACTCTATACGTCTTCAGAAAATAGGTAGTGGCAGTGAACGTTATTGAGTTGCGAACAGCCAACCAAAGAAACCCGTGGGGTCAAGAAACTCGAACGAACACCTTGGCCTATGATTTCCGGGGTTGCGTCGGCCACTGAGCCTCGATTTTGTGTCGAAATCCAGGCTGGCTTAATCGTTCGTAGCGAGAAATCCAGGCAAAACGGTCGCACTGCGCAGCAGTAACCCAGCCGATTAGTCCGAGATCGGTGTGGCAACGAAAAAGAAAACCGGCCGAGCTAGGCCGCTCGCCGATACGATCGAAGCAAACCGCCAAGACGCTCGGTCGTTTCGATCTCAGCATCCATGTCAGGCGGTCTCACCATCGGGACGATCAAGTCGTTTTCCAAACCCTGATGATTCCGTTCTGTGTGATAGTGAGTGACGTAGCTTCTGACGGCTCTTCGTGTCGCGGTCTCACCGAAAAGAATCAATTTGTAGAGGCATTCGGATTTCAATGATCCAAAGAATCTTTCCAGGTGTGCATTTAAATTGGGGCTCCGCGGAGGTAATCGCAATGGCTTCATGTCTTTGCGTCGCAGAAATGCGCGGAACGACTTGCTCAAAGTTGCATCGCGATCCATCATCAAGTACTTCTTGTCATTGAGGAAACCGTCCTCGTGGTTGGTCAGTTCGAGGGCCACCGTTTTCATCCACGCCTCGTTTGGATTGGTGGTGCAGCCGGCGAAGTTGACGCGGCGTGTTTTCAGCTCCATGACAAAGAGCAAATAGAACGTTGTCAGGCCACTCGTTGTCCAGACTTCAACAGTCGTGAAGTCGAGCGAAGCCATCACGTCCCAGTGCGACTTCATGAATGTCGCCCATGATCCCGTGCGTTTGCGATCCGGCGCTGGTTCGATGCCGTGGGCTTTCAAGAAGTTGCCGATCGTGTGTCGGTGATGTGGTAGCCGACGTTCGATAAAGCACCGCTGATACGGAGCTAGCCCCAAACCGGGTTCTCTTTTGCGAACTTCACGGTCAAGTCGACGATCTCCGGCCGCGTTCTTGGTCGACCGGTTTTTTTCTGTTTTCGATCGGAGTAGTCCCACTTATTGGCAACCAACTGACGATGCCATCGCAGGATCGTGTCCGGCGTGAACAGGATGCCGATCTCGGAGAGTTGTTTGCGTCCCAAAATCTTGCTTTTGACGGCCAATCGAAGTCGCTGGTCATCGGTCAGCAAGATTCGCTTCTTGCCGAGCTTCTCTTTGAGAACGGCATTCTCGGTGCGAAGGTACTCAATCGCTTCATGTTGTTGTCGATTGATCCAGCCGGCAAGAATGATCAGTATCAACTGCCACGGTTACAGAACAAATTTCATCTGCGTCTCGGTGGTTCGTAAACCCGAGACGATCATTGGCGTTGGCCAAAATGTAAAGTTGCGTAGTCAAGCCCGCTAGCGGTGGAGGATTGTCGCGTTCCGATCAGAACGATCGCGGAAACATCGCCGACGTCGGCGGCACGTCAGTTCGGCTGGGATAAAGCGATGACCATCGCTTGAAAGCCCGGTTTTCGCGATGCTTTTTGCTCGGCTGAGTATTTTGACCCTACGCGGTCGAGAGTTGGAGCCAGAAACGCGGAGCCGGCGAGGCGAGAGTGTGAATCGAGCAAGTCGGCAAGTCGCGCCTTGGTTTCGGTAAAGGCCGAAGGCCTTCGGTCACCGTAGCCTGCGGTCAGAGGACAACTTGGTGATAGCCTGCCGACGGGGGACAGCCTGTTACGTCCCACAACCTGGCACGCGAGCACACCTAGTAATCCGCAGGTGTCCCAATTTCGATCTCGGTCCATTCAACTCACCGAAGCCAACCGTGGTAGGTTGCGACCGGTTGAGCGAAGCCAACCCCTTGATAACCCAGGCCGAGTGAGACAGAGAGACGGCCGAGAGTTTGGGCCAGAAATGGGGACCTAATCCGAAAAAAGACGCCCGAAGAGCTCAAGCTCGAGAACAAGGAGCGTGAGCCTGGGGGCCTTGAGGAGATGACGTCGGAGCGGGAGCTCGAATTAGCGACCATCCAAGCCGAGCTACAACGCTTTGAGCTCAAGTATCTGACGGAGATAGGAGTTCTTGTCACGGAACTCGATGGCCTCAACGCGGCAATTGCTGAAAAGTCATCAACTGCCAACCCAGACGATCCAGTTGCTCAAGCGGAGGCCGCCGAGGCACGCGAACAAGCCGATGAGTCGTATAAGGCGACCGAGAATGTTGATCCCGACGAAACGGCTCCCGAGTCCTTCGAGCCAACTCACAGCGTGTGCCCAAACAGGTTCCCTTGCCGGTGGAAAACATAACACCGTGACCCAAGTACTGATCTTCGCTAGCAAACGCGGACACTTATTCACCCATGGCCTTCACGTCGCTCATCGCTCTCGTCGCCGAGTGAGCGAAAACCAATCATCATGTGCGACCAAACAAGCTTGCTTTCTCTGTTCAACTGAAATGAACACATTGAACACTTGGGTCCTTCCCGATCCAACCCTCAAAATCCCGCCGTACACAGACAATAAATCAACGGGAGTCACAAACATCACTACTTCCGGACCAATAGAGTCGACAGCAATAGGTGCTGCGGGTTTGTGAAAAAAGCTGCCCACTCCGGTCTGGAATGGACAGCTTTCAGGATGTTGCATGCAATATTTGGTAAGCGGGAGCAATGGAGCTCTCCGTTCGCCACCTACCCTCCGGACAAATCCGCTTTAGAAGGTCATGATTGCATCCATTGCAAACGACGCGTGATCCTGGCTTGGGCCACTTCCCTCGGTGAACCAGTCCCAACGTACTTCCGGGCGGATGATAAGATTAGCCGACCGCCGATGATTCCAACCGAGTGTCAACTCGTGGCTGTTAAATTTGGTTCCCTCAAACTCTTGACCAAGCCATTCGTAGCGAAGTCCGACTGAATTGCAATCGTTCATCTTCTTGATGAAGTAATTGCTGATTCCCGCCGTTGGTCCATAATCCCTCGGATCATTCCCGGCTTCATAATCCGCCAGGGTTGCTTCCATCACATATTGAAGATCGCAGCGAATGTCGTATGCGGCCACGATCGAATGAATTGCACCTTTGAATGCCCCTGGCTCAACTGAGTTGTTAAGCAGACGCCCCCCTACAACATTGTACTGAACGCCAAGTCGCTCCGTCAGCTCAAGTCCTACACTGGCGAACAACGCATCACCGTTAGAATCAAATCCGGTGTTCAAACCTTCGATGAATCCAGCTGAAATGGAAACGTTATCCAGGCCTGTGTACGTTGCCACTGCACCCGACCCGGTGTAAGGCTGAACCTGGTTGAATGCGTAGGAGTGGCTGTAGAAGAAGTTGTTCGGCGCCATCGCGGACTCATACCCGAAATTGAGCAACATGCGGCCCATTTTCACGGAGACGTCACCATAACCAACTTCCATGTACAGCTGGGGGAGTGCACTTCCGTAGAAAAAGCCGTTGTCCCAGTCGTTGTCAAAATCTTCATCGAAGTTGCCGGTTGCTTGAAGGTACTGTGCATCAGTTCCATAAATGAAATCGACACGACCCCCGATATCAAGGCCGCAAGAGGCATCAATCGCTTTTTCGGCAAACAACCAGCTTTGCTGAAGCTGCACATGCTCAGGGTAGTCGTTGAATCCCAGATTCCGAGCTGCACTAGGACGGACTGCGGTTGGAGGACCGCCAAAGCCTTGCGGACCTGACTGGTAACCCAATTGACCCCAGCCGCCTATCGAAATCCGCCTGTAGTTACCAAACAACTGCCAGGGTTCACCCAAGCAGCAATCGCCGATACTCAGCATATCGCAAATGCGATGCCGAACCCGCCCATTGATAAGATCCAATCCGCAACCAGCCGAATCGCATGCGGCATCGCATGCATCTTCGTCACATTCTCGCTCGCACCCACATATGGGCTCACCAAAGTCACAATCCGACTCGCAGGTAACAAGTTGTAGATCCGTCAATTGATCAGCAAAAACAGTGCTTGCAAATGTGCCGCAAGCAAACGCTGCGATCAATGCTAATTTACTCAGCTTCATCGTTGAGAGACTCCCAAGTTTTTATTTCACTTTTCGGGTAACTCAGCGAATTCAGCTAAGCCCGCCTAAAAATTTACTCCATTCCTAGTGATTAATCGGTGCCTTGGAGCGATTCAGCCAAACCTAATTGGGACGACCTTAGAGAAGGTTGATTAGTTTTCTGGAAAGAGCGATGGCTTTGCCGGTTAGAACGATGAGGGGCTGCGTGTGAGCGTCTCTCCATTAGCTGGCGGCTGTACAAGTCCGGCCCTCATGCCGGACTGACGTCGCTAAGTTCGCATGCCCATTATGCAAGACTGGACGTTTAGCCTGTATTGAAATTGTGGCATGCGGCGTGGGAGCGTGCTGGGATCGCCCTGGCGTCATCGGATTGGTCAGCCTCCAGAACACAGGCGCTTTACCAACCCCCGTTCTCTCACTCAACCTGGTGCAAAGACTGGGGGGTAGTCAATCCAGACCTCGCCGCTACTGTCTATATCACACGGACGCATCTTGATCATTTCGCTCGGTCGCATACCGGTACCTAGTTGAACGACCACCATAGCCTTGACGACCGGGGACAAATATTCAGCTTTAGCCTTCACATGAGCAAGGCTGACCGGCGTGCGTTTTTTCTGCTCAGGTGCCGTGGTTTGTCCGTAACGCAAACTTTCGAGAGTACGCAGGGTCTCGACGACCGAAACTGGAATCAATTCTCGGCTCACTGCGTACTTGAAAATCCGAATGACGCTTTTGATATGGCCGTTAATGGTCCGGCGAGTTATTCCACTGGCAACAAGTAGATCCCGAAACGACTCGAGTTTTAGAGGACCGAACTGCTCGGCCAAAACATCACCAAAGTAGTCATCCAGTTCACGGCACAATGCCAGCAACCTCCGAGCCTCGTCGGGACTGTTTGCATATTTCGTTTTTATTGCCCCTCGAAATACCTCTGTAATGTGTGCAACAGTTGGGCTCAATTCAGCCTGATGCGTAGGAGTATCCTCGGGCATGGTCCTGCCGTTGCTCAGATAGATAGCAACCAGTGCATCGTAGCGAGTCTGAGCTTCCTCAGATCCAGACGGGCCTAGGTAGTAATGTTTTCCATGTAGATAAACACGGTCTTGCCCAGTGATGTGCGCACGCTTTTGTGGCACAGAATTCTTTGGTCGTGGCATGGCGAATAACTCCCGTTCAGGGGATTACTGGTAATTTACCAGTAACCGCGACTTGAAAGCGGTTCGCTCAGCCTTAGCTGGTAACGCCTTTTGGCGTTCCGAACAAGAAAAAAGCCCGTTAATTACTGGGTCTTGTAATTAACGAGCCAAAGTTGTGTGAACCGAACGCCGTTCAAACCCGCTCTCCGCACAATTTATCCACAACGGAATTCTATCCGCCCACATATCAAAAAGTGGTAAACGTCCGGTAAAAACTGCCTTCCGTCGAGTGTACCTGAATGCCTAGACATTACGAAATACCACGACCTTATAACCCGGAAGTCCCGGTCAGTCTTTTAGGATTCCTGACGAACCAAGTCGACATCAATGAGTCATGGAGACGGATTTACGCACTATTTGGGGCAAATTCCAGATGCCGCGCTGGGCTTGGTGTCTAACAAAAAGAGCAGATTCTCTCTCGGCTCTGATCGCGTCGGTGCACACCACCGACCACAGTTAACGGGATTCCTCCGCCGCCCCGGATGGTCCAACCGAAGCAGGTTGCGGGAACCGAGTGGACATCGCTTATGGCACCAAATTCTCCTTTCGTCTGCAGGGCGAGATACACTGGTAATCCGCCGTCACACGTCTCCTCGATGCAAGCCAAGGGGAACCGTTTCCACGGTTCCCCAACACAATGTTTGCAATCACAAGAACTCTGGGAACACAAATGAATCGAAGACTCTCTTGGATCATAATCTGCGGTTGTCTCTGGGCAGCCTCATTCACCGCTACTTTGGCATCGGACCGTCCAAA
>Ga0315331_10001014_pt1 | contig 20795 bp, 18 predicted proteins | sample M160m34915metaG_FD_203456 | JGI IMG/M metagenome (GOLD analysis project Ga0315331, IMG submission 203456) | Ammonia-oxidizing marine archaeal communities from Monterey Bay, California, United States - M1 60m 34915 | ecosystem: Environmental > Aquatic > Marine > Intertidal zone | place: USA...
GACGCTCAGGCGGAGGTGCGGGCCGCCGGGGGCGATATCCTCATTCTTGCGCGGACCGACGCCCACGCGACACATGGCCTCGACGAGGCGATCGAGCGCGCTCGAAGCTTCGCAGGCATGGGGGCCGACATCGCCTTCGTCGAGGCGCCGCGCAGCGTGGAGGAGCTGGAACGCATCGGGGAGGCGATCCCCGGGCCGAAGCTGGTCAACCTCGTCGAGGATGGAGATACCCCGCTCTTGTCGCCGCCAGCGTTCGAGGCGTTGGGCTTCAAGATCGCGGCCCACCCGCTGACGCTGCTGTCGGCCGCGGCTGGGGCGATGCGAGACGCGCTGGGCGCGCTACGCGAGCGCCAACCCTGTGAGGGGTTGTTGCCGTTTGTTGATCTCCAAGAGCTCGTCGGCTTTCCGCAGTATGACGAGGAGCTCGCGCGCTACGACCTCGCGGATGAAGACGGATCAGGTCCCGATACGCCGGAGTGAGAGGAGTGGCTGGTCCTCGGGCACCCCATCTCGCAGGTCGAGCTCGAACTCCAGGTTCCAGAACCCGTCGTCGGCGTCATCGAGGAGCACCTGGTGGACGTCCCAGAGCCGCGGCGCCTGCTCCTTGATCCAGGTCATGTCCGCTGCGCGCGCGCGTGGCTCGAAGACGATCCGTGTGTATTGCTCATAGAAGCCTTGGAGCTCGGTTTCGAGCGCGGCGGCGTCCCAGGCGGGGTCGCCCGGGCGCAGGGCGCGCGAGGCCTCCTCGTAGTCGCGATCGGACAGCGCCCGGACGACGCGGTGGCACTCTGCGCGGACGCGCGCGCGGAGCGCCTTTTCGTCGCGGAGGATCACGGGGACCCGCTCTCGCGGTGTTTGCGGCGGCTCGCCGGGGGGCGGGGCTTCACCGGGCGCAACGAGGCTCTCCCACTCGCTGACGAGGCTCGAGTCGACCTGTGTGATCGTCGCGCGCAGGTAGCTCGCGACGTCATGGAGCTCCTCCGTCATCGCGGCGCTGGGGACACCCCGGGCGAGGGTGTTCCAGACCTGGCTCAGGTATCGGAGGAGCACCCCCTCCATCCTCGCGAGTTGGTTGCGTTTCACGAAGTCATCGAAGCTCGCGTAGGTCTCGGCCATCTCTCCGGCGATTCCCTTGGGCCGGATGGCGGCGTCGTCTACCCAGGGGTGCCGCCCGCGAAATAGCTCGAAGGAGGCGTAGATGAAGTCCTCGTTGGGCTTGGGCCAGCTCACCTTCTCGAGCTCTTCGATGCGCTCTTCATAGGGGACTCGCTCGGCCTTGAGTCGGCCCATCAGTTCATCGCGGGCGCGTCGCTCCTGCTGGTACAAGATGGGTCTCGGGTCGTCGAGGATCGCCTCGACGATCGACAAGACGTCGAGCGCAAAGCTCTCCTGCTCCGGGTCGAGGCTGTCCACGGCCTCGAGCAGGTAGAGCGAGAGCGTGTGGTGCAGCGAGAAGTCCTGCTGGAGGCTCTCGTCGATCCGCAAGCGTGCGGGCTGGCCGCGCTCGAGGAAGACGATCTCGGCCGCTCGCAGGGCCCGCAGCTGCGACGCGGCTTCGCGGCGGAGCGCTCGCTTGGTTCGGGCGTCGGAGTGACTCAGGTCGATCAGCTCGAGCAGCGCGCAGTAGCCCGAAGCGGGCAGCCCCTCTTCTTCACCGCGCTGGAGACAGGCGACAACGAGCCCGTGGTGGACGCGGAAGCGCGACACCAGGGGCTCGGACGGCCGTTCGGTCAGCTGGCTGAACGTCTCGTTGTTCCAGGGGACGAAGTGCTTGGGCGGTTTTCGCTTGACCAGCTTGCGCTGCTTCGCGCCGCCCGCGGCCGCGGCCTTGCTGACCAGCCTCGCGTTCTCGATGACGTGCTCTGGCGCCTGGCAGACGACGCTCCCCTGCTCGTCGAATCCCCGTCGGCCGGCCCGTCCCGCGATCTGCTTGAAATCCCGCACGGTCAGGAGCGCTTGCCGCTCCCCATCGAACTTGGCCAATTGCGTGAAGAGCACCGTGCGGATCGGGATGTTGACGCCGACCCCGAGGGTGTCGGTCCCGCAGATGACCCGGAGGAGGCCCTGTTGCGCCAGTTGCTCGACTAGCAGCCGGTACTTCGGCAGGAGCCCTGCGTGATGTAGTCCGATCCCGTGTCGCAAGATCCGGCGCATGTCTTTCCCGTAGGGAGAATCGAAGTGGAAGTCTCCGATCGCGGCGGTGATCGCCTGTCGCTCCTCGCGGGTCGAGACCTTGGCGCTCGTGAGCGCCTGCGCCTGCTCGGCTGCGGCCCGCTGAGTGAAACAGACCGTGTAGATGGGCGCGCGGCCTTGTTCGAGGAGTCGCTCGGTCGTCTCGAGAAGCGGCGTCTCGCTGTACTCGAAGTCGAGCGGCACGGGCCGCTCGTCGCTGTGGACGTGTGAGACGTCGCGCTGCGTGCGGGCTCGAATGCGCTCCTCGATCGGCGCCGTGTTCCCGAGCGTCGCGGACATCAACAGGAACTGGGTACGCGGCAGAGCGATCAGCGGGATCTCCCAAGCGGCGCCTCGTTCGGTGTCTCCGTAGTAATGGAACTCGTCCATCACGACGCACGGCGCGTCGGCGCGCGGACCCTGCCGCACCGCCATATTGGAGAGCACCTCCGCGGTGCAACAGATCACGGGCGCGCCCCAGTTGATCGTCGCGTCTCCGGTGAGCATCCCCACCGAGTCCGCGCCGAACTCATCGCACAGCGCAAAGAACTTCTCGCTCGCCAGGGCCTTGATCGGGGCGGTGTAGAAGGACCGACGCCCTTCACAGAGCGCCTTGAAGTGCAGACCGAGCGCGACCAGGGACTTACCGGAACCCGTTGGGGTCGAGAGGACGACGTGGTTTCCCGTCATCAACTCGAGCAGTGCTTCCTCCTGTGCGTCGTATGGCTCGAGCCCGCTCGCGTCCACCCACTGCAGGAAGCGATCGAGGATCGCCTCGGGGTCGTGCAAGGTGCCGTCGGGGATCCAGTCGCGAAGGGGGCGTGTGGCGTCGGGCGAGGGCGGGGCCATAGGAGCGAGGGTATCGTTGTCCGTCATGAAGCGCGCCGAGAAGGCTGAGCGGATCGGAAAGATCCTCCAGGAGCTGTATCCCCAGCCACCGGTGCCGCTCGACCACGTCGATCCCTACACCCTGCTCGTCGCGGTGTTGTTGTCCGCGCAATGCACCGATGTGCGGGTCAACCAGGTCACACCGGCGCTGTTCTCCCGCGCTTCGGGTCCCGAGGCCATGGCACGGCTCACCGCGGAGCAAATTCGCGCCATCATCAAGCCCTGTGGGCTCTCCCCGCAAAAATCGAAGGCCATTCGGGGCCTCTCGCAGATTCTGCTCGACGAGCACGGCGGGGAAGTCCCGGCCGATTTCGAGGCGCTGGAGGCGCTGCCCGGCGTCGGGCACAAGACGGCCAGCGTCGTCATGGCGCAGGCCTTCGGGGTCCCGGCGTTCCCGGTGGATACACACATTCACCGGTTGGCTGCTCGTTGGGGGCTCTCCAACGGGAAGTCCGTGGAGCAGACCGAGCGGGACCTCAAGCGCCTCTTTCCGGAAGCGTCGTGGAATGATCTGCACCTCCAGATCATCTTCTTCGGTCGCGAGTATTGTCCGGCGAGGGGCCACGACCTGAGCCAATGCCGTATCTGTGGGTGGGCCGCGACGCGCAAGCGGATCGCCGAAGAGGCCCGCAAGAGCCCGCCGCGGAAGACTTGATCGGCCGCGCGTCAGCAGCGTGAGATCAGCACCAGCTTCCCGATCGCCTCGGGCGGCGGGGTGACCTCACTGGGCTCGATCTCGAGCCGCCGGCCGACCAGCTGCACCAGGTGGTCGACACCCGCGAAGGTCAGGAAACCCTTGGCGCGGACCAGCGCCGGATCGCCGACCAGCCGTGCCTCGATGTCCGCGCGCGCAGCGCCTGCAGGCACCGTCCAGACCTCGGTCGAAAACTCTTCGTGGTGGTGGTCGGGGTGTTTGGGGGCTGGGCCGCTGCGATCGGGCCCGCCCGCCTCGGGCGGAAACAGCAAGCCCGCCTCGACGCGGCCCTGTTGCGCCCGCACGATCGGCGCCTCGTCCTCGAAGGCGGTGAGCTGGGCTTCGATCGCCGCGAGCTGCGCCTCCGGCACGAGATCCACCTTGTTCAGCACCAGGAGGTCGGCCGAGTGGACCTGATCCTCGAAGGTGCCCTCGAGGTCACGCCCCTCGAGCAGCTGCTCGGCGTTGACCACGACGATCGCCATGTCGTCTCCCATCCAGGCGTTGACGGGCTCTCGCCAGAAGTTCAACTGGGTGTCGAAGGGGAGCGCTGCGCCCGAGGTCTCGATGACGATCCGGTCCGGGCGGACCTCCTCGTAGAGTCGTTGCAGCGTGATCACGAGATCGTCCGAAAGCTCGCAGCACACACAGCCGCCTTCGAGCTCGACGAAGGCCTCGCCGCCTTGGCCGAGCAGCGCGCGGTCGATCCCCAGGGCACCGATCTCGTTGGAGACGATGGCGACGCGTGTCCCCTCGCGTTGCGCGGACTCGAGCAGGTGGCGGACCAAGCTTGTCTTGCCCGATCCGAGGAATCCAGAGACGACCAGCGCGGGGATCCGTTTGCTCACGGCTCTACCCAATAGCGCTCAAGAGCGGCGCTGTCTCTCTCCGCCCTCGTCGGGTCAGCGGGGTAGACTCCGGCCATGCCGCATTCCTACGACTTCGACCTTTTCGTCATTGGGGCAGGCTCCGGAGGGGTCCGGGCGAGCCGGGTCTCCGCGTCACTCGGGGCGCGGGTTGCCTGTGCCGAGGATCGTCCGCTCGGCGGGACCTGCGTCAACCTCGGGTGCATCCCGAAGAAGCTGCTCGTCTACGCGTCGCACTTCCAGGAGGATTTCGCTGCCGCCGAGCAGGGTTACGGCTGGACGCTCGGTCCGCGCTCCTTCGATTGGCCGACGCTGATCGCGAACAAGGACGCAGAGATTGCGCGCCTGAACGGGATCTATGGCCGCTTGCTCGAAGGCGCAGGGGTCACCTTGATCGAGGGGCGGGCGGTCCTCGAGGGGCCCCATACGGTCCGGGTCGGAGAGCGTCGCTATACCGCGGAGACCCTCCTCGTGGCGCCCGGCGGCTGGCCGCAGGTGCCCGAGATCCCGGGGCGAGAGCTCGCCATCACCTCGAACGAAGCGTTTCATCTGCCGGCGCTACCCGGGCACGTGACAATCGTTGGCGGGGGCTATATCGCCGTTGAGTTCGCGGGCATCTTCCACGGCTTGGGCGCTTCCGTCACGCAGCTCTACCGGGGCCCGCGCTTCTTGCGTGGCTTCGACGATGACGTGCGCGGGTGGCTTGCGGGAGAGATGGACAAGCAAGGCATCGATTTGCGGTTTGACACCAACGTGACCGGGATCGAGAAGGACGGCGCTCGCTTGCGCGCGGCGCTCACCGACGGTTCGTCCATCGAGACGGACCAGGTCTTCTTCGCAACCGGTCGCGTGCCCAACACGAAGGGGCTGGGTCTCGAGGCGGCGGGGGTGGTGTTGGGGCCGGACGGTGAGATCCCCGTCGACGAGTTCTCGCGTACGAACGTCCACAACATCTACGCGATCGGCGACGTGACGGACCGAATCCAGCTCACCCCGGTCGCGATCCACGAAGCGATGTGTTTCGCGCGGACCGTATACGGCGGGCAACCGACGACCCCGGATCATGCCGACGTCCCTTCCGCCGTGTTTAGTCAGCCGCCGATCGGGACGGTGGGGCTCACCGAGGCCGAGGCGCTCGAGGAGGGCTACTCCGTGGACATCTACGATTCGAGCTTCCGCACGTTGCGGGACACCTTGACCCGAAGCGATGGCCAGACGCACATGAAGCTGATCGTCGACAGCGCGAGCGACCGGGTGTTGGGCGTTCACATGGTCGGGCCCGACGCCGCGGAGATCGTCCAGGGCTTTGGCGTCGCCCTGAAGTGTGATGCCACAAAGGCGCAGTTCGACGCGACGATTGGAATCCACCCCACCTCTGCCGAGGAGCTTGTGACATTGCGGGAGCCGACCCGCCGTGCGTCTCCATCCGGCGCTTGAGGCCGGGTTTCGTTTGACCGCCACCGCCGAGCGGCCGATGGGTGAAGAGCGCGGCGCGAGGCTGCGACGAGCGGGTTGCTAGACTGCTCGACGAGGGGGGAGAATGCGCAGACTGCGAGCACTGGCGCTAGCCGGGCTGGCCAGCGCCGGGTTGTCGTCGTTCGCGGTGGCCGAGGTCCCGGAGACCGCGCCGCCGGACGCCCCCGGTTCGGTGTCACCGGTCCTCGACCTGGAGGCCTTCGACCCGTTTGCGGGGATCGACGAGGACGGCCGCATCCCGCGCGTGGCTCGACCGGACGAGATCGAGCACCCCGACCGTTGGCGCTACATCCCCGAAGGCCGGATCAAGCCGGGCAACGTCTTCCAGCGCTTTCTGGTCAGCTCCTTCATCGCTCCGTTTGCTTCGCAGGATGAAGATGTCGGCACTCGCTTTGGCATCGCGGTGACCGATATCGACTTCCGTCACCAGCGTCGTCAGGAGTTTGCGGGTGTCTTCCTGTCGTACTCAACGCGTGGGGAGCAGAGCTACTCGCTCATTTGGCAGCGGTGGCTTCACCACCTCGAGAACGAGGGTGGGGGCGTGTTTCAGGAGGAACGCAGCCGTGTGCGCGTCAAGGCTGGTTACGACAAGGCGCTGACGCTCCGATTCTTCGGGTTTGGCGCGGACAGTCGAGAGCGCGACGAAACCAGCTACACGGATGAGCTTTTTGAGATCGATGTGGGGATGGAGATCGCCTGGCCAGGCCCGGGTGATGACCTGATCCTGGCGGGCGGGTTGCGCGGTGAATTCCACCAGCTCGCTTCGGGAAAGGTCAAGAACGTCCCGTCGATGAACAACCCGATGGGCGAATTCGCGGGGATCTTTGCGGCCGCCGACCCCTCGAACATCGGTTGGATGTACTGGGGCGTTCGCTACGACACGCGCGACAGTCAGGCGAACCCCTATCGGGGGTGGATGCTTGGTGCCCTGATCGAGGGGGCCGTACTGCAAAACCGCGGCGACGTCGGGTTTCGTTATTCAACCTTCGGGCGATGGGTGCTCCCTGTGCCGGGTCTGTTTCACCGGGGCGGCAAGGGCAACGAAGAGCACCCGCCGACGGATACGCTCGCGTTCGCGCTCGACGTCGATCTCACGAGCGGTGAGCTGCCTTTCTTCTGGCGCCCCTCGCTCGGAGGGAACTCGAGGCTGAGGGGCTTCATCGCCGGTCGGTTTCGCGATGACTCCCTGTGGTGGGGAGCGGCGGAGTACCGCTTCTGGGTGTTACCCCGTGGGTTCAAGATTCCCTTCACGCGTGCGTTGCGCGTGGAGCGTGTTGGGCTCGCGACCTGGTACGAGCTCGGCAGCGTCGCTGACAGTGGCTCCGGCTTGTTTCGATCGCGCATTCGGACGAGTTACGGGGTCGGCCTGCGCCTGACGCTCGAGCGACAGGCCCCGTTTCGGGTCGACGTCGGGTTCTCCGATGAGGAGGTCATCGTGAGCGCGCGCTTCGGCTTGCCTTTCTAGTGGCGCTGCAGCCCATCGCGCCGAGGAGTGCGTCCTACAGAAAAAGCGGTTCGGGCTCAGCTCCACGGCAGTAGAGTCCTGTGGATGCATCGTCAGCCACTGCTCGACCAGCTCGCGCGCTACCGCGCCCGCCACCCGGAGGAAGAGCAGGTCGTCGCTTCGATCGTTGACCTCGTCTCGGCACACGGGGACTGCTTCCAGAGGAATTGCCTCCCGGGGCACGTCACGGGTTCGAGCTGGATCGTCGACGAAGCGCTGGAGCGCGGCCTGTTGACCCATCATCGCAAGCTGGCGCGTTGGCTCCAGCTCGGAGGGCACGCGGATGGGGACCCCGATATTCCGTCGGTGGCGCTACGGGAGGCTCGGGAGGAGTCGGGCATGCAGGACTTCGACATGATCGTGCCCGAGGATGGTTGCTTGATCCTCGACGTCGATGTGCATGTAATCCCGGCATTTGGGGACGAGCCCGCCCACGAGCATCATGACATCCGCTTCCTGTTCCGAGCGGCACAGGGCCAGCAGATCTCGATCAGCAGCGAGTCGAACGACCTGGCGTGGTTCGCGTGGGCGGACCTGGGAGACGTCGGAGCGGATGAGAGCGTCTTGCGCCTTGGGCGGAAGGCGCGATCGGTCTTCGCGAGTGGGCGCTTTACAGCCGTCAGGAACGCCCCGTCCACTGAATGACGCGTTGGCCCCGAAGGTGTTCAGGGGTTACGACGTAGTCTCCGCCAGCAGTGGTCTTCAGCACACTCTGCATGGATGCGGAGTGCCCCGCGCTGAAGAGCCAGACGAGCCCGCCGACGGCGGTGCCCGTGGTGGCGTATGTGATCTTGAGTGGTGTGTAGACGAGGGTGCACAGGCCGGACCCGATGCCCAGCATTGCGTCCTTCAGGGTGGTCGGGTCCTGCGCCTCTGCGGGGCGGGCGCCTGTCACGAGCAAGAGCGCCGTCAAGAGCGCAGCGCTCGTAAGCCGGGGCGGTCGAAGCTTCATCCGGTGCTCCAGTGGTGGGGAATCCCAGCCCGGATGGTTGCACGCTCGCGCGGTTGCGCAAAGCGCGACGGAAGGTGATTTCCGTCTGGGTGGAAAACCCCGAGCTGAACTTGCCGGATACCTGCGACTTGCTGACTTGCGCGTGAGCTGCGCGGGTTTTTTCTGTAAATAACAAGTCATTTCAGGCACTTGACAGGTTAAGACCCGCTGATGACGAGCGCGGAAGGCACGCTGGTTGCAGTAGACCCCTTGGAACTCGAAGACGAAAGGGTTGTCGTGGCGAGACTCGTCCGAAGGCGGCTGGCCGCAGGAGGCTTGGTGACCGGCATGTTGCTGGTCGCGCCGCCTCTTCGCGCGGACCTCGCCTCTGTGAACGCGGTGTCTACGCCTGCGGCGCGCGTCACGGAGGTCCCGGCCCCGAGCCTACCGCCCATAGGTCGTCCGTTTGGCGCCGCTTCGGTAGCAGGGGAGCCGCCCAGGCGCGCCTTTAGTCGTGTCCTCTTCCAGCTTAAGGGGCAGTTGGGCGACGCGGGTGAGCTTCGCTTCCGCGTACAGGCGAAGCGCAAGCAGGTCTTCTTCTTCGAATATCGGTTCTGAGGCGCGCGACGGCCGCGGCCTCGGGCATGTGTCGCCTGGGCGCTATCCTGCTGCCATGTCCGAACTGGTTGCTGACCTCATCCGCTACATCGATCGTTCCCCCACGCCCTATCACGCGGTCGCCGAGACCGCCGCGAGGCTTCGCGCCGCGAACTATCGGCAGGTCGAGGAGGACGAAGTCTGGGCGTTCGCGCCAGGGGATCGGCGCTTCATCGTGCGCAACGAGGGGAGCCTCATCGCGTTCGAGGTCGGCGAGGGGTCGCCGGCCGATGCGGGGTTCCGGATCGTCGGCGCACACACGGACTCGCCAAACCTTCGCCTCAAGCCCAGGCCGGATCTCGACGTGCATGGCTACCGCCAGCTCGGGGTGGAGCCGTATGGCGGGGTGCTCCTGCACACATGGCTCGACCGAGACCTCACCCTGGCGGGGCGGGTCAGCATCGCGACGCCGGAGGGGGTCTCCACCGAGCTGCTCGACCTCGGGCGGCCGCTGTTGCGGGTCCCGAGCCTCGCGATTCATCTCCACCGGGAGGTCAACCGTGAGGGGCTGAAGCTCGACCCGCAGCGCCACCTCGTCCCGGTCGTGGGTCTGAAGGGAGTCCCGTCGCTCCTCGAGTTGATCGTGAGTGAGCTTCGTGAGCAGGGGGTCGCGGTCGAAGGGCCCGCGAGCGTGCTTGGGTTCGACCTCATGGCGAGCGACACTCAGGGCGCGGCGGTTTCAGGGGCGGCTGGCGAGTTCCTCCACGCCCCCCGGCTCGACAACCTCGCGTCTTGTCACGCGGGGTTGCTGGGCTTGCTCCGCGCGGGGGAGGGCGGGCAGCAGTCTGCGACGCGTGTCCTCGCGCTGTACGACCACGAGGAGGTCGGGAGTCGGAGCGCACAGGGCGCTGCTGGGCCGATCCTCGAGGACACGCTCGCCCGCATCGTCGAGGGTTTTCAGGGGGGAGCGCCGCAGGGGCTCGCGCGGGCCGTCGCGTTGTCGACCCTGGTTTCCGCGGACATGGCGCACGCCGTTCACCCGAACTTCTCCGAGCGCCACGAGCCGTCGCACCGGCCAGAGATCGGGCGCGGACCGGTCATCAAGGTCAACGCGAACCAGGCGTACGCCACGGACTCGGCGACCGCAGCGGTGTTGACCTCCCTTTGCAGGGGCATCGGCTTCGAGCCCCAGCACTTCGTCACGCGCAGCGATCTGGCCTGTGGCTCGACGATTGGCCCGATCACGGCAGCTCGGCTGGGGATTCGAACCGTCGACGTGGGGAACCCGATGTTGTCGATGCACTCGTGCCGCGAGATGGCAGGGACCGCTGACGTCGCTCCGATGATCGAGTTGCTCGCCGGCTTCTACCGGAGTTGAACAAGCGGGGGGCGGCAGGGCACGGGCCGCAGGCCGTGAGGTGCCGTACGCTCGCGGGAATGGTGTGAAGGGGGAAAGCATGACACGGACAGTTTGGGTGCTCGCCTTGGCGATGTTTGCGTTTTCGCTCGGTTGCGGTGGAGATGACTCCGCTGCTGAGGTCAGCCCGTCGAGCGTCGCCGATACGACAGCTGAGGCGGCAGATGATATGCGGGACGCCGCGGTGCGGGCCGCCAGGGAGGTTGGCGAGTCTGCGACGGAAGCCGTCGAGAAGGCCGCGCAGGAGGCCGTCGATGGCCTCGAGGGTGCCCTCGACGAGGCCGCAGGCGGAGTGGGTCGCGTCGCGGACGACGCCGCCGACGCAGCAGACGACGCGGTCAAGCGCGCAAGAAAGTCTGCCGCCGACGCCTTGGACGAAGTGGCTTCTGGGCTCCGCCCCTAGCATGATCGGGATATCTCCTCGGCGCTTGGCGCGAAGCGGCGGTTGCCACCGACGGTCTTGGCGCGTTCTCGCGTTCGTCTTGGCGATCTCCCTGGGGCTCGTTGGCTGTGGTGAGCCCGACCCCGAGGAGGCGCTCGAGCAGGCGAGCGCCGAGCTCGCGCGTGCCCGCGAGGTCTTGACCGAGGCCGAGGGCGACGTCGACGGCCTCCGCACGAAGATGCGAGAGCTCGAAGAGAAGCTGGCTGATTCCGAGCGTGTCCGGGGCGAGGCGGGGCGTCACGTCAACGAGGCGGAGGCCCTCGTCACGGAGCGGGCCAGCGATGATGTCCTCTTCCGCGCGGTTCAGCGCCGACTGCTCGAAGACCCGAAGCTGGCGGACGTTGCGGTCACCGCGGGGGTCGCGTCGCGGGTCGTCACGTTACGCGGGGTCGTCGCGACCGAAGCCCTGCGGGCACGCGCCGTCGCCGTCGCAAAAGGGGCGCCGGGTGTCGCCGAAGTGATCGACGAGCTCCAGACGTCGCAGCCGGCGCCGCCCGCTCAGGGGTCGGACTGACGCGGCGGATCAGTTCGCTAGCAGCGCCCGGCCTACGACCTTCAGCTCGAGGATCGGCTTGACCCCCTCGAAGATCGGCAACACGGTCGCGTCCACGACGTATCGGCTGATCGGATACTCCTCGGCATAGCCCCAGCCCCCGTGCATCAGCTGCCCCTGCTGGGTCGTCTCGACCGCGACGTCACAAGAGAGCAGCTTGGCTTCGGCCGCCAGCGGTGCGGCTTTGCGTTCGTCCTCGTCCATCGCGTTTGCTGCCGCGTACGTGATCGCGCGCGCGCCGGCGAGCTTGGCCGCCATCCGCCCCAGCGTGAACTGCGTCAGCTGGAAGTCGCTGATCGGCTTCCCGAACTGTTTGCGGTCGACGACGTATCGGGCGGTCTCCTCGAGCGCCGCCTGCGATAGGCCACAGGCCCGCCCGCCGGTTTGGAGTCGACCGGCGGCGAAGCCGCCCATCTGGAGGTAGAAGCCTCGCCCTTCGCCGTCGGTCTCGCCGACCAGGTGGTCGGCGGGGACGAAGTACTGCTCGAAGTTGAGCGTGAACGAGTGCATCCCCCGGTAGCCCGGGGTGGCGTCTGCCTTGCCGACGATGCGTCCGCCGCCAGCCTGTGTCGTCTCGAACGCATGGCCCGAGAAGGAGGGCTTCGGGACCATGAATAGGGAGAGTCCGCGCGCGCCCGAGATTTCCGGGTTCGTTCGCGCGAGCAGCGCCAGGACATCCGCGCGCCCTGCGAACGTGCACCACGCCTTCGGTCCGTCGATGAGGAAACCGTCGACGCCGTCGACGGAGCCCCGTTCAGCGCGGCACTTGACGGAGGCGACATCACTCCCGGTGTCCGGCTCCGTCACGGAAATGCCGACCATGACCTCGCCGGCGGCGATCCGCGGGAGCCAGGCCTTTTTCTGTGCCTCGGTTCCGCCCGCGACGAGGGCCTTGGTCAAGATCTCCGGACGCGTGATCAGCGACCCTGCCGCCGCGAGGGAGGCCCGCGATAGCTCCTCGGTCGTCAGGATCATCGCGAGATTGCCCATCTCGACCCCGCCGTACGCCTCGGGCACCGAAAGCCCAAAGAACCCGAGCTCGGCCATCTTCGTGATGAACTCTTCCGGGATGTCGACGTCGTTGCGGTGGATGTGCTCGGCGTGGGGCGCGACCTCGGCCAGCGCGAACTCGCGCACCTGGTCCCGAACCTGCTCGTGCATCTCGTCCAGCGGCCACGGGTTGCGCCCCGCCGTTTCGCAGACTTCGCGACCGATCTCGCGGAGGAGCGCCTGCGACGTGCAGGCCCGCAACGCAGCGCGGCGCTCCGTGGGGAAGGCGGCTTCGATCGCCTCATCCCCGATGCCGAGATCCTCAGCGGCCTGCGAGATGCGGTCTCGCAGGCCTGCGGTCAGCTCGCCAATCCCGGCCACGGCCGTTCGCTCGAACGCCTCGCTGCTTTGCCCTTCCGCGATCGCCGTGTCGACCGCGGCGAGCAGCTCGCGCATCGCGTCGGCTTCGGTGGCGGCATAGGCGACCCGCTCGGTGAGGACCTGATGATCGTCGATGTCCTCGCCACCGTTGGTGATTTCACGCGCTCGGGCGACCGCGGTTTCGAGGAGGGACTGGGAGGCGTCGAAGAGGTCTCGAGCGGTTTCGATCGTGGGTCGAGCGGTCATTTTTTCCTCGGTGGGGCGCAATAGGACCGTCGAGGATAGCGCTCGTCATCCGGTCTCGTCGATGATCTCGAGGAGCTGATCGACGAGAGCGGGGCTGCCGATCACCAGTCGCGTCTGGCCGTTGGCCTGGCGGGTGGCCTCGCAGCGTCCACCCGCCTCAGGCACCAGGAGCTCGGTTGCCGCGGCGTCCCAGGGGTTGAGGTCGCAGTCGACCATGGCATCGACTCCGCCGCCGAGGACCATCGCGTGCCCGAACGCGTCGGTGTAGCCGCGAAGCATCGGGATCTGCGCTGCCATCCGCTCGAAGGCCTCAGAGAGTCCGGCGCGTTCGAAGCAGAACGGGTCGCCGTGCGAGATGATCGCGGAGCCGAGGTCGCGGTCCGAGGCGATCCGGATGGGGATGCCGTTGCGCGTGCAGCCCCCACCCTTCCAGCCGACGTAGCACTCGCCGAGCGAAGGGAGGTCGATCAGGCCGACTTGGGGCTCACCGTCGACGAGGAGGCTGATCAATGTTGAATACAGAGGAATTCCGCGCGAGTAGGCGATCGTCCCATCGATCGGGTCGATCAACCACTGGGGTCCGTGGGCCTTGGAGTCGCCTCCATACTCCTCTCCGACGATCGGTACGTCGGGGAAGGAGGACCGGAGAGACGCCCGGATCGCGCGCTCTGCGGCGCGGTCGGCCTCGGTGACGGGCGAGCCGTCGCCCTTCGTCTCGACGGCGACCTTCCGGAATCGCGGGAGCGTTTCGCGGCGAGCGAGCTCGGCTGCCTGTCCGGCCGCGCGTGCGGCTTTTTCGAGGTCGATCCCTGACACGGGGCCGAGCATAGGGGAAGCCTGTGAATCCGGCGTGTTTGGGGTGGTCGCGGGCCTGGGGCCGTTACGGGCGGTGAAGGTCGGCGAGCTTGCGCAGGCGGTCGAACGGGTAGATCCCGGAGTCGTGTCCATCCGTCCAGCGGATCTGCATCGCGTATCTCCCAACGGGCTCGATTTGAACTGGCCGCACGTCGTCCGGGACCGTCGCGGGGTCGAGCTGCTGGGCGCCCGTCCACTCGTCGACGCAGATGGCGCACGCGCAGGCGAGTCGCAGCGCGCGGACTTCGAATACGGTCTCGACGCCATCGCCCCAGCGGATCGCGAGGCGGGACGGTCCGTCCTGCGCGATGGAGGTCGGGGTTGTTCGGGGGTCGTCGCTGGGTGTCGCCATGTCCGAGAACATACCCCGACCGACTTCCGCGATCGTGCAAGAGCCTGCTACCGTCGGTCGCCATGAACGAAGATTCGATTGCAATACTGGGAGGGACCGGGGACCAGGGCCTCGGTCTGGCGCTGCGGTTCACCAAGGCGGGTCGTCCCGTCATCATCGGCTCGCGGAAGGAAGACCGCGCGCTGGAAGCGGCCGAAGAGGTCCGGCGCCAGGTTCCTGGGGCCGACGTCGTCGGCCAGGTGAACGAGGAGGCCTGTCAGGCCTCGCCGATCGTCATCCTCTCCGTGCCGTTTGAGCACATGGTCGGCACGGTCAAGGGCATCAAGGACCAGTTGCAAGAAGGTCAGATCGTGGTTTCGATGGGCGTCCCGCTGGCGACCGCGGTGGGTGACGGCGCGATGCGGACGCTGGGGCTGTGGCAGGGGTCCTGCGCCGAGCTGGTCCAGGCGCACGTTCCGAAAGGCGTCGCCGTCGTGTCGGCCTTCCAAAATGTCTCCGCGCACCGCTTGCAAGAGCTCTCCGCGCCGGTCGAGTGCGATGTCGTGATCTCCGGCGCGAAGGGGCCTCGTGAGAAGGTCATGGCGTTGTGCCCGCTCGTCCCGGGCTTGCGTGCTGTCAACGGGGGGCCGCTGGGCAATGCCCGGATCGTCGAAGACATCACGGCGCTGCTCATCGGGCTGAACATCCGGTACAAGCTCCCCGAGGGGCTTGGCATTCGGTTCGCGGGTCTTCCGGACCCCGAGTAGTCGCCCTCCCGCCTCTCTCCGTCCGTGCTGAGACCGACCCGCTGATGTGCGGATCGGGGGTGGTGCGCTGTGCTGGTTCCCCCCCGTAGTTTCCTCTAGGTGAACTGAATCCACCCTCAACAAATTGTATGACACGTCACATTGATCCACGATATTTTGTGGTGTGGCTCAAATTTTCCGCTTGACGCTCCATGGGTCTGGGAGTATCAAAAGCGTCTATGGGGATGTGATGTCTCTCCCGTGGCCTGGGGGGGTTCGCAACTAAGGCGGTTGCGGGGAGGGACGCGAGCCTGAGAAGGGACGGAGGACCCGACTCTTGCTCGGGGGCGCCGGGGTAACCCGGCGCCTCTCTCGTCTCTGGAGAGCGAGAGCGACCAGGTGGCTGGGATCTGAACATTTCCGGGTGGGAAATCGTTCATTTGAGAAGCGGGCAATGTCCCGATGACTCGAGCGTTGAGGGACCCAGGGCGACTAAAGCCCCCCCCGGCGCGAGAGGCCGGCCGAGAAGCGTTGGTTGAGGGGAATACGTCCACGGTGAAGTCGTTGAGAATGGGCACGGGCAGCGAGAGGTCTTCGTGTTTGGCGAGTTTCTCACGGTGTGGCCGCGGACTCCGACCCGATCGGACAGAAGCTTGAGTAAGACGCCGGCTGGGACTACAGCGCCGTTGGATTCGGCACCTAGGTATGGCGATCCAAATCGATTAGAGCGGGGGATGGGATGAGCGAAATGAAGCAGACAGAAGAGAGGCCGCTGAAGTCCGTCAAGGCGACGAAGTCCGGGCGTGGTCGAAAGCGCACGAAACCGACTGGCTTGAAGATTCCCCGTTACTTCACCCGTGAGGGCGAAGACCCGTTTGACGGCGTCGAGTGGGAACTCCGCTCCGCGAAGATCACGAACGAGCAAGGTGACATCGTTTTCGAGCAGCAGGATGTCGAGATCCCGGCGTCCTGGTCCCAGCTTGCGACGAACGTTGTGGTTTCGAAGTACTTCCGCGGTCATGTGGGTACGCCGGAGCGCGAGCGCAGCGTCCGTCAGTTGATCGGTCGAGTCGTCGGCCGAATCCGGGAGTGGGGCGAGGACGCCGGGTATTTCGCTTCCCGTGCGGATGCTGAAACGTACGCGAACGAGCTCACCTATTTGTTGCTGCATCAGAAGATGGCCTTCAACAGCCCGGTCTGGTTCAACCTGGGTGTTTCCGGTACCGCACAGCAGGCGAGCGCGTGCTTCATCAACTCCGTGGATGACACCATGGAGTCGATCATGACGCTCGCGAAGACCGAAGCCATGCTCTTCAAGGGGGGGTCGGGCGCCGGCTCGAACCTGTCGAAGATTCGATCTTCCCATGAGAAGTTGCAGGGCGGCGGCGAGGCTTCGGGGCCGGTCTCCTTCATGAAGGGGTTCGACTCCTTTGCCGGCGTGATCAAGAGTGGCGGCAAGACGCGCCGGGCCGCGAAGATGGTCATCTTGGACGTGGATCACCCCGATGTCCGGGACTTCATCGGGTGCAAGGCGGACGAAGAGAAGAAGGCCTGGACGCTGATTGACGCGGGCTATGACGGCGGTTTCAACGTCCCCGGTGGTGCATACGACTCCGTCTACTTCCAGAACGCGAACCACTCCGTTCGCGTCACGGACGCCTTCATGCACGCGGTCGAGGCGGACGGAGGCTGGACCACGAAGTCCGTCACCAGTGGCGAGACGTGCGAGACGATGAAGGCTCGCGACCTGATGAAGGAGATGGCCGAGGCGGCCCATCTTTGCGGTGACCCGGGGATCCAGTACGACACGACCATCAACCGCTGGAATCCGGTCAAGGGGTCTGGACGCATCAACTCGAGCAACCCTTGCTCGGAGTACATGTTCCTGGACGACACGGCTTGCAACCTCGCGAGCTTGAACCTGATGACCTTCCTCTCTGCGGACGGGGCGTTCGAGGTCGCAGACTTCCAGCGTGCTGTGGCGTTGACGATCTTGGCGCAGGAGATCGTCGTCGACCCGGCCGACTATCCCACGCCGGCGATCGACCGGAACAGCCACCTGTTCCGCCCGCTCGGGTTGGGATACGCCAACTTGGGCGCGTTGTTGATGGCTTCTGGGCTTCCCTACGACAGTGACGGAGGGCGGAACCTCTCGGCTTCCATCACGTCTTTGATGTGTGGGTGGGCTTACCGAACGAGCGCCGAGATCGCGGAGGCGATGGGCCCGTTCCCCCGCTACCGGATGAACCGCAAGCCGTTCCTCGAGGTGATCCGGATGCATCGTGACGCCGCGTCTGGCGTCGAGCGGGAAGGTGTACCCGAAGAGCTCTGGACCGCGGCGCGCGAGTCTTGGGCCGACGCCGAAGAGCTCGGCACGAAGCACGGCTTCAAGAATGGGCAGGTGACGGTCCTCGCACCCACGGGAACGATCGCGTTCATGATGGATTGCGACACGACCGGGGTCGAGCCCGACATTGCGCTCGTGAAGTACAAGAAGCTCGTGGGTGGCGGCTTCCTGAAGATCGTCAACAACACCGTGCCGATGGCTTTGAAGAAGCTGGGCTATACGGCGCGTGAGATCGAGCCGATCCTCGAGTACATCGACGAACGTGAGTCGATCGAAGGTGCCCCCGGCCTGCGTGATGAGGACCTGGATGTCTTCGACTGTGCGTTCCGCGCACAAAACGGCACACGATCCATCGACTGGATGGGTCATGTCCGGATGATGGGTGCGGTGCAGCCGTTCCTCTCTGGGGCCATCAGCAAGACGGTGAACCTGCCGGCAGACGCTTCGGTCGATGATGTCGCTGAGGCCTACCTCGAAGGTTGGCGCCTCGGCTTGAAGGCGCTCGCGATCTATCGGGATGGGAGCAAGCGGACGCAGCCGCTCAACGCGGGCAAGGATGTCGAGGAAGGCGTCAAGGTTGCCGACCTTCGGCCGGTGCGGCGCAAGCTCGATGACGAGCGACAGGCGGTGACCCACAAGTTCTCGATCGCCGGCCATGAGGGCTACCTGACGGTTGGGCTCTACGAGGATGGTCAGCCCGGTGAGATCTTCCTGCGGATGGCGAAAGAAGGGAGCACGGTCTCGGGGCTGATGGATACGATCGCGACGATGACGTCGATCTCGTTGCAATACGGCGTCCCGCTTCGGGCGTTGGTCGACAAGTTCAGTCACACCCGCTTCGAGCCCTCTGGCTTTACGAACAACCGAGAGATCCCGATCGCGAAGTCCGTTATGGACTACGTCTTTCGGTTCCTGGGGAACCGCTACCTCCCGAGCGAGGTGTCGAACGTCGAGGAGCTGCACGCAGCCTCCGAGGGGTCCGAGGTTCCCGCCGAGACCTCGGATGAGATCCGGAAGGCGCTCGTCGCCGGTGGTCGAGGCGACACCGATGGTGACGGCGGTCCGGCCGCGGCGTTCGTCAACCAGGCGGACGCACCTTCTTGCATGGACTGCGGTTCGATCATGTTGCGAAACGGGGCTTGCTACAAGTGCCCGAATTGCGGGAGCACCAGCGGCTGTAGCTGAGTGAGCAGATCGCAGGGGCGGTCGTGACCCTGCGATTGACATGGGCTGAGAGTGAGCTTCTCATTCGGGGGGGTGAGAGCTCTGGGAGCACGGGGAACCATCGATCACGTTCGCGTGTTCATGGCTCCCCGTGCTTCCGACCTCTGCCCGCCGCCGACCGGGCGAGGGCTTCGGCTTCGCTGGATCCCAGCACGTAACTGAGGCACAGTCTGCGTCCCCAACGGCTCGGTGTACCCCGACTTGCCTTATGCCTCCGATTGACCCGTCCCGCTTCGTCGAAGCCCTCTCGCCAGCGATGCGCCAAGCCGCGTCGATCGCACGGGCGCTCGAAGGTCGGGTCCCCAACCAGCCCAAGTCTGCAGAGACAACCGAGGTCAAGCGCGCGCTGACGATCGCTGATACGGCGGCTCAGGAGGCTCTCCTGGTCCCTCTCCTCGAGAACTTCCCGCAGGTCGCGCTAGAAGCAGAGGAGGATACGGAGTCCGTCGCCCACTTCGATCAGTCCGGGGTGGCGCGTGTCGTATGCGACCCCATCGATGGGACCCTACGGTCCTATCTCGAGGCGCGGGGGCCGTACTCGGTCATGCTCGGCTTGGAGCAGGACGGGCGTTATGAGGCCGCGTTGGTTGCGCTGCCGCGTGAGGGCTTGTTCTTCGATGCGGTCCGGGGGCATGGCGCTCGTTGCTGCCGCGCCGGGAGTGTGTCTCGCCGCGTGACCGGTTCCCAGTCGGGCCGACGGGTCCTCGTCTCGAACGGCATGCCCGCCGAGGTGTGCGATGTGCTTCGCGCGCAGGGCTGGGAGGTGGTCCCTGCGTCTGGAGGCGCGGTTGCTGTCGCGCCGCTCATCAAGGGTGTCCGCGCGGGGCTGCGTTGGGGCAACGCGGAGAACGGAGTGAGTATCCGTGGCAGGATCGGGCTCCTGATCGCACGCGAAGCGGGACTGCTCGTCTGCGGTTCCGACGGTGAGCCGTTTCCCGATGATCAGGTCTCCACGGCGCACGCGCTGTTGGTCGCCGGTGGTGCTGAGGACGTCGACGTGCTCCGGGACGCGATCGCACAGCACCCTCGGGCGTAGCCCCACTGATTGACAACGGTCCGCCCTGCGTGGGGTCGGTCGCTCGTCGGATCGGCGAGAGCGGGGGCGGTCGGGCGCGTCGGTGGTTAGAATGCGCGCATCGGAGGAACCCACAGTGAAGATTGGTCTTTGTTTTCCCTACACGCAGCCGGATATGAACCGTGCAACCATGCTCGAGTGGTTCCGCCGAGTGGAGGAGGGCCCGTTCTCGAGCCTCTCCTGTGGCGAGCGCATGGTTGGGACGAGCGTCGAGATGGGGTCGACGCTCGCGGCTGCCGCGGCAGTCACCGAGCGCATTCGGATCGTCCCGAGCCTCTACGTGCTCCCGATGCATTCTGCGATCTGGGTCGCGAAACACGCCGCCACGCTCGACCTGATCTCCGGTGGGCGGGTCACAGTGACCGTCGGTGTTGGGGGTCGCCCGCACGACTATCGCTGCATGGAGCGTGAGATGGTCCGCACGCACGTCCGGATGGACGAGCAGATCGAGCAGATCCGTTCCATCTGGCGCGGAGAGCTGCCGTTCGAAGGGACCGAAGCCGTGGGGCCCACGCCGGTCCAGCCCGGCGGCCCGCCGATCCTGGCGGGTGTCATGGGGCCGAAGGCGACCAAGCGCGCCGCGCACTGGGCGGATGGTGTCTATTCCTGGTCGGGGCACGGGGACCCCGCAGACATCGAAGCCCAGCTCGGGCGGGTGCGCGCTGCTTGGGAGGAGGCCGGTCGCTCGGAGGCGCCGACGCACGCTGCGGGCTTCTGGTACTCGCTCGCGGAGGACGCTCCCAAGAAGCTCCACGACTACGTGTACAAGTACCTCCGCGTCGCGGGTGAGCCGATCGCGACGGCGATGGCGAAGATGCAGACCCGCTCGAGCGCGGACGCGGTCCGCGAGGCGCTTGATGCCTACGAGGAGTTGGGGGTCGAGGAGTGCATGCTCAACTCGGCGACCGCCGATCTCCGCGAGATCGACGGTCTGCTCGAGGTGCTCCAACAGCGGGGGGCGTGAGCCCGGCGACTACATCTTCGAGTAGTCGGGACCCTCGCCGCCTTGCGGCGTCGTCCATGTGATGGCCTGGTAAGGATCTGCGATGTCGCAGGTCTT
>Ga0315331_10001017_pt1 | contig 20775 bp, 15 predicted proteins | sample M160m34915metaG_FD_203456 | JGI IMG/M metagenome (GOLD analysis project Ga0315331, IMG submission 203456) | Ammonia-oxidizing marine archaeal communities from Monterey Bay, California, United States - M1 60m 34915 | ecosystem: Environmental > Aquatic > Marine > Intertidal zone | place: USA...
TCAGTTTTGATCCTGATTTAGGTGATGGTTCAACTGTAGATGGCTCAACAGGAGAGATAACTTCAGGAGTTGCGGGTACGACTTATACATTAGAATACGTAACTGCGGGAGCTTGTCCGGATAGCAGTACGCAAACGGTCACAGTTACGACCAACGACGATCCAGCGTTTACATTAACGGATTACTGTGATGGAAGCGCTAATTCAGCTACGGGTATTGCTACAGGTGGAGGAGTATTCAGTTTTGATCCTGATTTAGGTGATGGTTCAACTGTAGATGGCTCAACAGGAGAGATAACTTCAGGAGTTGCGGGTACGACTTATACATTAGAATACGTAACTGCAGGCGTTTGTCCGGATAGCAGTACTCAAACGGTCACCACGTTGGCAATAGATGATCCTACTTTTACTTATGCAAGTGCTACTTTTTGTTTAACAGGAGGAAACCAGCTGCCCACTACTGTAGCAACAGCAGGCGGTATATTTACCGGTTCAGCAGGCCTATCGATTAATTCCAGTACAGGTGAGATAGATGTTGCAATAACGGGTATCGGCAGCTATGATGTGACTTACACGACAGCAGGCAGCTGTCCGGATGACCTGACCCTAACCATTGATATAACTGCTTCACCCGATGCTGCTTTTTCTTATGCATCATCTCCATATTGTCAGAGTGGAACAGCAACCATTACCTTTGGACCAGGCGCAAGTGGCGGTGTTTTTTCTGAGGCTACGGGTGATTTATCAATAAACGCATCTACAGGCGAAGTGGATCTTTCGGGGAGTGTTGCAGGCGTTTATACGGTTATGAATGACATTGCTGCATCTGGTGGATGCGCTGCTGCCAATTCAAGCGCAAGTATCGAGGTAATCGCGACAGACGATCCGGTGTTTACATTAACGGATTACTGTGAGGGAAGCGCTAATTCAGCTACGGGTATTGCTACCGCTGGAGGAGTATTTAGTTTTAATCCAGACCTTGGTGATGGCGCTACATTAATTTCCAGTACAGGAGAAATATTAAATGGCGTTGGATCGACAACTTATTCTATACAATACATAACAGCAGGCATATGTTTTTCAGATACTACAATTTCTGTTACCGTTCATGATTCAGTTTATGCAGGGCAAAATAGTACCATTTCTTTTTGTGAATCGGATGCTATTGACTCTTTATTTAGTTTCCTTGGGACTTCTGAAACCAGCGGAAATTGGTCAGGTCCATCTATTCTTGGTGATGGATTCTATGGAACTTTTAATCCTAGCAGTAATAGCTCAGGAGATTATATGTACGTTGTTTTAAGTAGTGGTGTATGTCCTAATGATACGGCTATTATTTCGCTGGATGTACTTAATCCAACAGCTGATTTTAATGCCTCGGTAACTTCAGGCTCTGCTCCGTTAAATGTTGATTTTACTAATACATCTACTGATGCAGTTTCGTATTTTTGGAATACTGATTTATCGACTAGTACAGATTTAAATGTTGAGGAAGTTTATACAACAGAAGGTGAGTATTCAGTAATGTTGGTGGCCAGCAATGGTATATGTACAGATACGGCTTTCTTGACCGTTTCGGTATTTGGTGATTCAGAGCTGTTGATTCCTAATATTTTCACGCCAAATGGAGATGGTCAAAATGATTTGTTTTTACCAATATCTCAAGGTATTGATGAGTATGAATTACTTATTTATAATCGTTGGGGTCAATTGGTAGTTAGTATTGAACAATCCAATCATGGTTGGGACGGACGAAATTCAGCAGGTGAGATGGTTCAGGATGGAACCTATTATTTTGTTATTTCTGGTTTGGGTCTGGATAATCAGGTCTTTTCTGAAACCGGTCATTTTTTACTAGAGAGATAGTTTGAAGGATTTTATAACAGCCTGAAATAAATGAATCAAATGAAACTTACAGCTGTTTCCGCCAACAATATTCAGCATGATCATTTACTATACCTGCTGCTTGTAAATAAGCATAAATGGTTGTTGAACCTATAAATTTAAATCCTCTTTTTTTTAGGTCTAAACTTACTTTGTCAGATAACGACGATGATGCTACGTAATCAGCTTTGTTATGGATAATATTGCGAATCGGTTGGCCATTAACGTAACTCCAGATGTAGTTGTCAAAGCTCCCAAATTCATTTTGAATTTCTTTGAATGGTTTTACATTGTGAATGACTGCTTCAATTTTTTTTCGATTTCGAATAATTCCTTTGAATTGAAGCATATTAAGAACATTTTCTTCATTGAAATTTTTTATTTCATCCAGATTCCAGTTAGCAAATGCTTTACGATAGCCTTCCATTCGAATAAGTATAGTATACCAACTTAAACCTGCTTGAGCCGCTTCCAGAGCAAGATATTCAAAGTGTTTATTATCATCATGAATAGGAATACCCCAGCCATCATCGTGATATTTCATATAAATTTCGTCCTTCAGACACCATTCGCATCGCTTCTTCTTCATGTTAAAATTTGAAATTAAAACCAATGAATTGATCCCAATCGATTCTTGATTTACCAATAGCTATTTCAAGGCTGAATTGTTGTGAAAGTTCAAAGGATAGACCAGAATAAATACTCCAGATAAATGATGTTTGATTACCAGAAAAAATATTACGTATCAACATGGTTTTTGCTCGTCCTTCAAAAAAAGGTCTGAACTTACTTTTCAATGGTTGAAATCGGTAATAAATACCTCCTGTCGGATAGGATTGCGTGGCATCTCTGTACACCCCAATTTCGACACCTGCTTGATGATAGTCTTGAAACCAATAACCTACTCGAATATTTTCATTGGTTAAATATTTTGGAACTCGAATACCGAGTTTATGAATATTTAGTCCAGCCGTCCACTTTTTTTCTTGGCTAAAAGCCGTTAAGGTAAAAAGGACTACAATTAGAAAAAAGATATTTTTCACGATTTTTTAAATTGATAGGACAGTGTCCCGATATTAATTATTTCTTTTTGCAACTTGTGATTTTTTAAATCAAGTATTTCAAATAAATCAAATCCGAAAGGATTGTCTTGAATGTAATATACATGAACTACAGAGTCTTTATTTATTAATGAGAAAGTTGGTTTTTCAGAATCAGAATTAGAAGAATAATTTGTTACTCCTTTCCAACCGATTACATTTCCATTAGCTTCTAATGTTATTTGGGCATCCGTATTTAAATGATGAACACGGTATTTACCTGCAAAAAAATATTTATAAATAACTCTTGCTGAATCAATGGACACGTATTTTTTTGAATTGTAATCGTTTATACAAATCAAGCTGTCTTTCGTGATAAATTTAATAGAATCAATCCCGCAAAATGGAACTTCTAGTAGTGAAACTTGATAGTGCGAATCAGCACGATGAAGCTCAAATGTATCAGCACCTAAAGGATCATTGATTAAGAGCATAGGTTTTCCTCTTTTTTGGAATGTTTTTATGGAATTCCATTCAGAATTGTAATTCAGATCGCCATCCATTAAAACTTTTAAACTTTTTTCATTTACCCAGAATCCTTCATGAAAATTGTCTAAAGAGTTTCGAATACTACCTAACGAATTAGGAGTTGAAATGATAGTAGGAATTTCATGCTGTCGTTCAGTGCTGCATGAAATAAGTAGAGCTAATAAAATAGTCAATTGGACGATTCTTATCATTTAAAGTGGATAAACTCACTACAATTTATAACTTCAAAATAAGAATAACAATTGACGTGAATAACTTGCTATTAACTCCAATAGAATATCTCAAAGGAGTCGGACCGAAAAGGGCCGACACTCTTAAGCACGAAGCGGGTATATATACCTATTGGGACTTAATAAACTTTTTTCCATTTCGATATATAGATAGGTCAAAATTTGTTTGCATTAATACTATTGCAGATACTGATAATTCAGTTCAGATTAATGGACGAATTAAATCAATTCAAGAAGTAGGAGCGAAACGGGCTAAGAGATTAGTTGCAATCATTGAGGATAGCACTGGAAAAATTGAGCTAGTGTGGTTTAAAGGAATAAAATGGGTAAAACCAACTTTGCAAATTGGTGCGAAATACATTGTGTTTGGAAAGCCAACCAAATTTGGTCGAAAATACAACATTGCGCATCCCGATATCGAAAAAATAGAATCGAATAAACCATTAGTTGGAGGTTTGCAACCGGTATATCATTCGGGAGATAAACTGAGTAATAAGGGGCTCAATAGCAAAGGAATAGAAAATATTATAAAAAATCTGTTGCCCCAAATTGAAGGATTAATACAAGAAAATTTATCGCCGAAATTATTGTCTAAATTTAATTTGATTTCCAGAGAAAAAGCACTTGCACAAATTCATAAACCTCTGGACTTTTATGAGGTTAGAAGTGCTCAGATGAGGCTTAAATTCGAGGAGTTGTTTTTTTTGCAACTCCTGCTTGTAAAACAAAAACAAATAGCTCAACGAAAGTCGCGCGGCCATGTATTTAAAGTGGTTGGAGATTTGTTCAACTCGTTTTATAATGAGCATTTGCCATTTGAATTAACAGGCGCCCAAAAAAAAGTATTAAAAGAGATTAGAGTTGATTTGCGTTCTGGAATTCAAATGAATCGTCTCCTTCAAGGAGACGTAGGTTCAGGAAAGACACTAGTAGCATTTTTTACACTCTTGATGGCGATTGATAATGGCTTTCAAACGGCATTAATGGCACCAACAGAAATATTGGCTAAACAGCATTTTCAAACCATCAAAGAATTTGTTGAAAAGTTACCTATAGAAGTTTCTTTACTTACCGGAAGTACCAAGGTAGCTGAAAGACGATTAATTCATGAGCAGCTCGAAAGTGGAAAGCTTCATGTGCTTATTGGTACACATGCACTTTTAGAGGATAAAGTAAAGTTTAAAAATTTAGGATTATCAGTTATTGATGAACAGCATCGGTTTGGTGTTGCGCAAAGAGCTAAGCTATGGAAGAAAAATAAAATACCTCCACATATTCTTGTGATGACTGCGACTCCTATCCCAAGGACGCTAGCAATGACGTTTTATGGAGACCTTGATGTTTCGGTTATTGATGAATTGCCACCGGGTAGAAAACAAGTCGTAACACAGCATCGATTTGATTCAGCTCGTCTTGCGGTTTTTGGATTCATAGAACAGGAAATAAAAAAGGGAGGGCAAGTTTATATTGTTTATCCATTGATTCAAGAATCTGAGAAACTTGATTACAAAGATTTGATGGACGGATACGAAAGTATTACCAGAAGATTTCCAAAACCAGCGTATCAAGTTAGCATAGTACATGGTAAAATGAAGCCCGCCGATAAAGAGATGGAAATGCAGCGATTTGTATCAGGCATAAGTCAAATTATGGTCGCTACTACGGTTATAGAGGTTGGCGTAAATATACCAAACGCGTCCATTATGGTTATTGAGAGTGCAGAAAAGTTTGGATTGTCTCAGCTTCATCAATTGCGCGGCAGAGTGGGCCGTGGAGCTGATCAATCCTATTGTATTTTAATGACGAGCTATAAACTTACTGAGGATGCCAAAAAACGTTTGGATACCATGGTTCGAACTAACGATGGTTTTGAAATTGCAGAAGTTGATCTTAAACTACGTGGACCTGGTGATATTATGGGAACCCAACAAAGTGGGTTACTCGATTTGAAAATTGCTGATTTAGCAAAAGACGGCCAACTATTGCAGTATGCAAGAAATGCGGCGTTAGATTTGGTTTCAGAAGATCCAGGGTTAAAGAATCCAGAAAATAGGAACATTCGGCAAGAGCTGGTTAACATTGTACAGAATAGACCTAATTGGAGCCGCATTAGCTGAGCTAAGATTAAATTTTTGAATTCATGTGGAAAATGTAACTTTAGCCGAATAATTATTTCTTAAACAAAATGGCGACAACCGCAGATATTAAAAATGGCCTTTGTATTAATTACAATGGGAAATTAGTAACGATTGTAGAATTCCAACACGTAAAACCCGGTAAGGGGCCTGCATTTGTTCGGACAAAATTGAAAAATATAGAAACTGGTAAAGTAGTAGATAATACTTTTTCGTCGGGTCATAAAATTGAAGTCGTTAGAATTGAGAATCGTTCTTATCAATATCTTTATGCGGAAGCAGAGGGGTTTCATTTTATGAATCAGGAGAGTTACGACCAAGTTTTTATTGAGAAACACATGGTAGAAAAATCTGAATTTTTAAAAGAAGGTGATGTCTGTACCATTATTTACCATGCAGAAGAAGAAGCTCCTTTAGTTGTTGAGCTTCCTCAATTTATTGAGGTTGAGATTACCTATACGGAACCAGGATTAAAAGGAGATACTGCAACCAACGCAACAAAACCAGCAACTATTGAAACCGGTGCAGAAATAAGGGTTCCACTCTTCATTAGTGAAGGAGATCGAATAAAAGTAGATACGAAAAGTGGCACTTATGTTGAACGATTGAAAAATTGATATGGGAGGTGTAGTACAAGGAATACAGCACTTAGGAATCGGTGTAGATAACCATGAAATTGCTTGGAAGTGGTACCGTAAATTTTTCGGCATGAATGTGCCTTTCTTTAATGCAGAGGCATTAGCACCGCTTATGACCATCTATACAAAAGGGGAAGTAATCAATAAGCGTGCTGCAATGGTAATGAACCTGAAAGGTGGTTGTGCGATGGAAATTGTGCAACCAACCAGTTTTCAAGCAACCAATGCTGATATTGCATTTGAGTTAGGTGATTTGGGTATTTTTATAGGCACTTTCAAAACGCCTGATCTGAATTTGGCAAAGAAGCATTTTATAAGTAATGGCCAAGAACTGGTATTTGAAGGAAGCACACCTGAAAATAGGGATACCTTTTACGTGAAAGATCCTAATGGATTGCTGTTACAAGTTTTAGAATCGGAGGAGTGGTTTACTTCTTACAAACACCCAATGGGTGGCAATATAGGTTGCACCATAGGTTGTTCAAACATAGCAGCATCAAGAAAGTTATACTCAAACATACTGGGATATGACAAAGTTATTTATGACGAGACTGGTGTATTTGAGGACTGGAAAGGTTTACCAGGCGGATCTAAAACATTTAGAAGAGTACTTCTGGGACGATCCAACCCCTGCAAAGGCGGTTTTAACAAACTTAGCGGGCAAACTCAAATAGAATTAATTCAAGATTTGTCGGACCGAAAGAAAAATAAAATCTATGAAAATAGAATGTGGGGAGATATTGGATTTGTTCATCTTGGATTTGATGTGCGAAACATGAAAGCACTTGGAGAAACGTTGGCGGAAGCAGGATTCGGTTTTACATGCGACACGAATGAAGTATTGAGTATGGGGGAGTCAACTAAAGTACATTGCACCTATATAGAGGATCCCGACGGAACATTAATTGAATTAATAGAAGTTTATAAAATCCCTATTCTGGAAAAGTTGGGGATTTATTTAAATGTGGAGAAGCGAAGTCCGGAAAAACCGTTACCAGACACGATGCTGAAAGCTTTAAAGTTTATGAGAATTAAAGACTAGGGTGGGTACTTAGTAATTGAGTCATGTTGGTTTTTGTTTTTTAATTACTTTATGAAAGGTTTTTGGAGCAAACCTTTTCAATTTTGCTGCATTAATTTCTCGACCACCAGGAAATACTTCTAATTTATTTTTTCTCATTGCACTAAGGATCTTTTCCGCACATTCTTCAGGAGAAATGCCATTCGCTTGATTCTGATCATGATCCCCGTGTACAGTTCCATCTGATTTTAATGCGTTTTGAGATATTTGTGTATTCACATAACCTGGGTAGGCTAAAAGTACTTTGATATTGTTTTTTTCTTCTTCTAATCTAAGAGATTCGAAAAACCCCTGAAGCGCATGCTTGCTGGCAGCGTAGGCCGAACGTTGAAAAAAACCGAATTTGCCGGATAGACTACTGATAGTAATGATGTATGCTTCCTTTTGGGTGTGCATAAAAGGTAAAACGGCTTTTGTCAATCCAACGTGCCCAAAATAGTTAACTTCCATAATGGCTCGGTCAATATCTATGGGTGTTTCTGAAGCGAGTGATCGCTGGCTAATTCCGCCATTGTTAACCAATACATCAATGTCGTTGTATCTATCAATTACCTGTTTGGTAGCCATTACAAATTGTTCCGGTTTTGTCAGGTCCAAAGGAAGTACAAAAGATTTTTCTGGATTTGGTAATGTTTTCTGTGTCTTTTCCAGCGTTTCTTTTTTTCTGGCAGAAAGAATCACTACAGAACCACGTTCATTAAATAATTTTGCGACTGCCAATCCTATTCCGGATGAAGCACCTGTAATCCATACTATTTTATTCTCAAGATTCTTCATGTTCGTAGAGTCCGTTGGCTTTTATTGCTGAAGTAGTTATTCCTTTTATGAATGCAGAACTGAATCCATGGTGTTCCATTTGGTTTAAACCTGCAATTGTGCATCCTTTTGGTGAAGTTACTTTATCTATTTCATCTTCTGGGTGTGTATTATTGGCTAGTAACAATCCCGCCGCTCCTTTTGCGGTTTGAGCAGCCATTTTCAAGGCTTCCGTAGCATGAAACTCTATTTCAGTTCCTCCTTGTGAAGCAGCTCGGATTGCCCGTAAAAAAAAGGCAATTCCACAAGCGCATAAAGCAGTAGCCGAAGTCATTTGAGTTTCGTTTATTACCATCGTGACTCCAACGGTGTCAAAAAGTTCTCGCACATCGGTTATTTTATCTGAGCTTCTTGTAAGTGCGGAAATACATGTCATTGATTCACCTATGGAAATAGCCGTATTGGGCATGGCCCTTACAACGTGTATCTGCTTTCCTATAAGGTCAATGATATTTTTAATAGAAACTCCGTAAACAGCTGAAACAAGGACATGTGATTCAGTTAAAACGTCTTTTATTTCCTCAATAACTTCACTAATTTGCTGCGGTAAAACGGCAAGAACAACGACATTCGAATTAGAAACAGCTAGTCTATTGTTATCGGTGATTAAAAAACCATTCGAACCTAATTTTTGCAATTTTTGAGGCCTTCTCCTGGTTATAATGATTTCTTTTTCCTTGTATTTACTTGATTGAGCCAAGCCCTGAGCCAGTGCTACGCCAATATTACCACCACCAATAATGGCAATTTTTGCAGAAGTTAGATTTGGTACATCCAAATTAATGGATTGTTGAGATTCGTTCATGTTGCAAAGGTATACAGTTACCTATTGAAATAATAAAATTTGTTTTACCGATATTAAGATTAATTATTATCCTTAATAAGCTCCAAAAATACTGGGCCATATTTAATTAGTTTCGCATCACCTACTCCTGAAATGTCAGCCATTTGATTTAAAGTTATTGGTTTGCTGGATGCCATCTGAGTTAATGTTGCGTCATTAAATACGATATAAGGCGGAACTCCCTGTTTCCTCGCAATTTCTGCTCGTTTTAATCTTAAAACATCAAAAAGGGTTGAATCTACTTCTTTATTGAATTCAACTTTTGCCTTTGTTTTATTTCTGGTTGACCTCAAGGCTTTTTCTGGGGGAACCGTTACGTTAATCTCTTTTTCGCCAAAGAGAACCTTGTTTCCAGCATTGGTAATTTTCAGGCTTAAGTATTCGTCGTAGGCAATTTCAATGAGACCTAAATTAATGAGCTGAGCGATGTAATGTTGCCATTCGTATTCAGAATATGCTGCACCGACACCGTGTGTTTTTAAATGATGAAATCCACGATTCGTAACATCATGGGACTCAGCACCTCTTAAAATTTTTATAAGTAAGGTTGTCGCAACCCGTTCTTTGGTTCTTTTTATTCCGGAAAGAGCCATTTGGGCAATCCTTGTTCCATCAACAAAGTCTGGAGGATGCATACAGATATCACAATTGCCACAATCTTGCTCATGATTCTCATTAAAATAGTTAAGTAATACCTTCCGACGGCAAGAGGTAGCTTCAGCAAACTGGAGCATGCGCTGGAGCTTTTTGGTTCCAACAATAGGTTTTTCGCTGCCTTTTATAAAGTTGCCTTGCATAACAACATCCTTAAGCGTATAGTACAAAAGAACTTGTGCGGGCATTCCATCTCTACCTGCACGCCCAATTTCCTGATAATAACTTTCGATGTTTTTAGGTAAGTTATTATGGATAATCCATCGTACATTAGATTTATCTATACCCATGCCAAATGCAATGGTAGCGCATATTATCTGTGTTTCATCGTGGATGAATCGTTGTTGTGCACTTGCCCTGTCTTGCGCTTTCAAACCTGCGTGGTATGTGTTGGCGCGATAGCCTTCTTTATTTAATATTACAGTCCACTCGTCTGCTTCTTTTCGGGAAAAGCAATAAATAATTCCAGCACTTTCATTTTGCTTTTCAATGAATTCCAGAACCTGTTTAATCTTCTCTTTTTTCTTGATGTTTCCTTTTACTATTAATTCAAGATTTGGCCGATCAAAAGAGGAAATAAATAGTTGATCGGTTTGTAAATGGAGCTGTTTGATGATGTCTTTTCTAGTAACTACATCAGCAGTAGCTGTCAATGCAATACAAGGGACATCGGGTAGAGCTAGTCTAGCTACACCTAATTGAGAATATTCGGGTCTGAAGTCATGGCCCCAAGTAGAGACACAATGTGCCTCATCAATTGCCAATAATGAAATACGGACGTCATCTAGCCACGAATCAAGAGCCGGAAGAAAAGTTTCAGGAGCCATGTAAAGCAATTTTAAATGTCCATTTAAACATTGCTGAATGAGTTTATTCTTTTGATTTGAAGAAAGGGTGCTATTGTAGAATGCCGCTTCAATTCCATTTTCATTGAGCGTTTCAACTTGGTCTTGCATCAGAGAAATAAGTGGTGAAATTACCACGGTAAGATTTGGAAGAATCAGAGCAGGCACTTGAAAACAAATAGATTTTCCTCCGCCTGTGGGCATTACTACAAAAGTGTCTTTTCCAGCTAACACCGCATTAATCGCATCTAGTTGCAATGGCCGAAAGGTATCGTACCCAAAAGAGGATTTTAATATTTCAAGACTTTCTAAAGACAAGGTTGAAAATTAACAAGAATATGTTCGGTTTGCTCAATTGTGGGTAACTAAAGTTTTTTTAAAGAGCACCTAGCAAAAAGTAAACCCTTATTGTAATTAGCAATATTAAAAAAGGCCCTTCAAAATTTCTTCGTCAGCAATATTTGGAAGAGTGACCTTAAGATCGGGAGTTCTTTCCATTTCTCTTTTAATTGCAAACATTGCTTCTTCGTTTCTCGCCCAACTTCTTCTTGCGATTCCGTTGTTTACGTCCCAATGTAGCATCATCTTAAGTCTTCGGTCAGCTTCTGGAGACCCGTCTAACAGCATTCCGAAACCTCCATTAATTACCTCACCCCAGCCTACGCCACCACCATTATGGAGTGAAATCCAGGTAGCTCCTCTAAAGCTATCACCTACAAAGTTCTGTACAGCCATGTCAGCTGTGAACTGAGAACCGTCGTAAATATTCGAAGTTTCTCTATAAGGTGAATCGGTTCCAGATACATCGTGATGATCTCTTCCTAACACAACTGGTCCGATTTCACCGGCTGCAATTGCATTGTTAAAGGCTCCGGCAATTTTTGCTCTTCCTTCTGCATCGGCATAAAGGATTCTAGCTTGCGAACCAACCACTAGTTTGTTGGCTTTAGCTCCTTGAATCCATTGAATGTTATCAGCCATCTGTTGCTGAATTTCAACAGGAGAATTAGATCGAATTTCTTCTAGAATTTCGCAAGCGATTCTATCTGTTGTTTCCAAATCAGATTCTTTTCCCGAAGCACAAACCCATCTAAATGGACCAAAACCGAAGTCGAAACACATTGGCCCCATGATGTCTTGAACATAAGAAGGGTATTTAAATGCAATGCCATCGCTAGCCATTACATCTCCTCCAGCTCGAGAAGCTTCTAATAAGAAAGCGTTTCCGTAATCGAAAAAGTAAGTTCCTTTAGCTGTATGTTTGTTTACAGCCGCGGCATGTCTTCTAAGAGATTCTTGAACCTTATCCTTGAATAGTCCAGGTTGGCTAGCCATCATTTCATTAGACTCTTCGTATGTCAATCCAACAGGGTAGTAACCGCCTGCCCAAGGGTTATGCAGTGATGTTTGATCAGATCCGAGATCTACATAAATATTTTCTTCGTCGAATTTCTCCCACACTTCTACGACGTTACCATCGTATGCGATTGAAACAACTTCTTTTGATTCTTGTGCTTTTCTAACTCTTGCGCACAGCTCATTTAAGTCGTTAAATACTTCGTCAACCCAACCTTGTTCGTGTCTCTTGTATGTAGCATCAGAATTTACTTCTCCACAAACAGTGATGCATCCTGCAATGTTTCCGGCTTTCGGTTGAGCTCCACTCATTCCGCCAAGACCGGAGGTCAGGAATATTTTACCGGCTAACCCTTCGCCGTTTTTAGAAACTTTTCGTCCTCCATTTAAAACAGTAATTGTAGTTCCATGAACAATCCCTTGTGGTCCAATATACATGTATGAACCAGCGGTCATTTGTCCGTACTGGGTAACTCCCAACGCATTGAACTTCTCCCAATCATCTTGAGATGAATAGTTAGGAATCATCATGCCATTGGTAACAACCACTCTTGGTGCCTCTTTATGAGAGGGGAATAAACCGTGCGGATGACCAGAATACATAACAAGCGTTTGCTCATCGGTCATCTCTGCCAAGTACTTCATCGTAAGTCTGAATTGAGCCCAATTAGAAAATACTCCACCATTTCCACCGTAAGTGATTAACTCATGGGGATGTTGTGCAATGGCATAATCCAAGTTGTTCTGAATCATCAGCATGATTGCCTTTGCTTGCTCACTTTTCCCTGGATACTCTTCTATTGGACGGGCATACATTTTGTAGTCTGGACGATATCTAAGCATATAGATTCTTCCGTACTCTTTTAGCTCCTGGGCAAATTCTGGCGCAAGTTCCGCATGTTGGTCTTGCGGGAAATACCTCAATGCATTCTTAAGCGCTAATTTCTTTTCCGTGTCAGAAAGAATGTCTTTTCGTTTTGGCGCATGACTTACGGTGGTGTCGTATTCTTTCTTTGCTGGAATAGTCGATGGTATTCCTTCTAAAATTGCGTCATGAAATGTTGTTGAAGTTGCTGTGCTCATCTCTGTTAATATTCTAAGAAAACAAAGCTAGCGAATTGGTGTGATAAACATGACTAATGTTGTACAAGAAGTTTTTGTGAACGCATAATCTTATTCTTCATTACATGAACAAAACGCCGTTCAACAACGATACGGTCAAGTTCTTTTACTTCATCGGTTCGCCGGTTACTTTTCCCGTATGCTTGTCATAACCATAGGGACAGTGTCTACATCCACTTTTACAACAATGCCCTCTCTTGAGATGGTATTTCTCTGTAAAGACGATAAAGCCCTCATCGCTTAAATAGAAGTCCTCCTCTTTGAGGTCCTTCCTTTTTGAAAACCCACTCATGTCATCACTCATCGTGACAAAAGTAATAAGAGATTGTTATCCTTTGCCCGTTGAACGGACAAACTCTTTTATATTTTTACAACTTGTTCAACGAAAACACCCCCATAGAGAAAATAGCGCACCCCGACCTCGATAATTGCGGGGTAGAGCTTTGGCTAAAAAGAGATGACCTCATTCATCCTGAGGTTTCAGGTAATAAATGGCGAAAACTGAAGTATTATGTGGAAAAGGCTCAGGGAAGAGCGGGATTAGTGACTTTCGGAGGTGCATATTCTAATCACATTGCTGCAACGGCTTCGGTTGGCAAATTGATGGGAATAAATACAATTGGAATCATACGTGGAGATGAATTGCACCCAAAATCAAATAAGACACTCAAAAAAGCGGCAGCAGAAGGAATGCGGCTTTTATTTGTCTCTCGCGAAGAATATAGGTTTAAACATCAGTTGGCTTATCATAAACAGATAAAAGAAGAATATGGAGATGTCGTAATCGTTCCAGAAGGTGGGGCGGGTTATGAAGGTCTTGTAGGTGCTACAGAAATTATTAAGGGTCATGATGATTTTGATGTTTTTTCTGTCTCCTGTGGAACAGGAACAACGTTAACGGGGATTCTGTTGGCCTTGAAATCGCATCAACATGTTTTGGGTTTTTCTGCTTTAAAAGGTGGATTCATGCAAGACGAAATTAATCTACTGATTAATCAATATTTTTTGGATTCTCAGATTTACAAAGATTATGAAAATGAGTGTTCAATTTTAGAATCCTATCATTTTGGAGGATATGCCAAGGTAAATCAAGAATTAGTTGAATTTATGAGGACTTTTTATCAATATACAGGCGTTAAGTTAGACCCTATTTATTCAGGTAAAATGATGTTTGGTTTATTGAATCAACTTAAATCAAATAAAAATTATTTTGGTAAAAAAATCTTAGCTATTCATACGGGTGGAATGCAAGGTTTAATAGGAGTTGAAGAAAAATTAGGCTTCTCAATATTTTAATTTTTAAGTACGAAATCTTCAACTTATTAACATTTAACGAAACAATTGTTGATAACCTCACGTAAGTTGTGTTCTCGATTGAGAATTATGAATGTAAACAAAAAAATACCCGTCATTACGCTCCTCCTTCTCCTTGCAATGGGTGTCTGTGCTCAGCCATCTGAAAGAAGAATAAGTAAAGAACAGTATATTTCAAATTGGAAAGAAGAGGCCATTTATCAGATGCATCAAAACGGTATTCCAGCGAGTATCACCTTGGCCCAAGGAATATTAGAGAGTGCCTATGGTAATTCTGAATTAGCCAAGTATGGAAATAATCACTTTGGTATTAAATGTCATGTATGGGATGGTCCTACAATGTTCAAAGATGATGACCACACGGATGATTGCTTTAGAGTTTATGCTTCGGCGTCAGAATCGTTTAAAGATCATTCAGAATTTTTAACCAAGCGAGGTAGGTATGCCTTTTTGTTTGAACTTAAATCGACGGATTACAAAGGATGGGCGAGGGGTCTAAAAAAAGCAGGTTACGCGACTAATCCCAGATATGCTCACCTGTTAATTGATTTAATTGAAGAGCATCATTTGTATATTTATGACAAGGTAAAGGGGCTACCTACTAACAAGCCGGCTTTATTGGCTATTGCAAGAGAAATAAAACGGGAGCCAAATAGGCATCGTGTTGGGGTTCATGAAAATAAAATTAAATACATAGTCGTGTCAACAGGAGATACGTTTTGGAAGATTGCCAAAGAGTTTGACATGGGCTTGTGGCAATTGTATAAATACAATGACCTTGGGAAAAATGACATTCTCCAATCTGGTGATATTGTATTTCTACAACCGAAACGAAGAAGAGGAAAATCTAAAAAATACCGAATTAAAAATGGTGATACGTTGAGAAGTGTTTCACAAGATTATGGAATAAAGTTAAAAGCACTCCGTAAAAAAAATCATTTAGAGTACGGCTCAGAGCTGAAGGTGGGGACCTTTCTGAGCCTCAAATGACAGGCGTTAAGCTTGTTGTTGTTTTTGTTTACAAAAGACTGGCCTCTCGTTAATTCGAGGGGCTTTTCTTTTTTCAAATTGATTAGATTTAGTTCGGTTATTCTGGATAATTTATCTCAATAACTGAGCAACTACTTTTTTTCCGGAAATAAAAACCAGATCTATTTTACCGTCTTTGTTCATGTCAGAAATAGCCGGTTTATAACTAGATTTTTTTGGAAATTCAGATAGTAACTCACCAACATCGTTGAAAACACTTAGCTCACCATTTTCGATCAAATAGAAATAGTCCTTTTGTCCAAAAAATAAGTGTTTTAAAGAGGTGGTAAATTTCGTGTTAAATTGTAAGTATTTCACCAATGACATATCTGGCCCCAGCACTTCAAGAGACGACTCATTGGAAATTAAGTAATCGGTATAGCCGTCGTTTTCTAAATCAATGGTAGAATATTTTATTACGCTATCTGAAGTATCGGTCTTGATTTTTTTAGATGATCCGTCAAACAATTGTTCTACCAAAGAACCAGTACTATCCACATAAAGGCATTTCGTCGTACCGATGCTCCTTCCTTTAACAATTTGTCTATTTGATAATGCAGTTGCAGGGATTTTAGTTTTGATTGGAAATCGTTGTTTCCCTCTTCTGTCTAAAGCATATAATTGACCACTACTATCATGAAAACAGATGAAGTCTTTATTGGCAATTACAAAATGTTGTATTGGAGATTCAATTTGGCTCGAGGACTTTTGGAATTCCCAACCTTTAACTAAGTTTCCCGCTTTATCAAAATTATAAACATGCCCAGATTTTGTTGCAATTAATATTCTGTAATCATGATTGTTTTGATAATCAAATACACTTAAGCTATTAGAAGCAAAGGATGGTAAATTAACGGGAAATCCACGTACGTTCTGACCGTTAATATCTAATAAATAAATTTTGTTTTTTGTGTTGAATAGCATTTGAAATTTCCCATTCCCATAGACATCAATTTGTTTAATTTCTCCAATGATACTGTCATCTATTTGTTTCTTCCATTTAACTTGACCGGCAGAACTGATTAAATAAATGGTGTTTTTAGCATCTTGTACAAGAACCTCTTCTGTTCCGGTTCTGTGGTTTTTCAATAACTGTGGATTTCTAGTTAAGATTGTATCTAACTCCACTTGCCATAGCTCATTATTAGCCAATAGATGATTATTCCCCGAATTGCAGCTAACACTTAAATTGTGATAAACAAGCTCATTTTCATTCCCCGAAATTTGCCAACCCAATCTATTAAATCCCTTATATGCTGTTGCATTTTCGTTAATGGCTTTGATTACTGAAGGATGCATAAACCTAAAAAGACCATTGTCGTCAAAAGGTAAATTGCAGTAATACATGAAATTTGATTTTTCACTGAATTTGTCTTTGAAAAAATCAGTGAAACCTGCATCTTCCGTAATAACCTGATTGGTTTGGAATGCATTAATTATTCGCTTACTGGACAATATTGATTTTGTAAAATAAACAAAACCTTCAATCGAAAAACTATAGTTTAATGAGCCATAGCGCTCCTTTAATAATAAGGAGGGTTTAAAATCCGGATTTAGCTGAAAAATGGTTATTCCGTTGTAAGAAATGTCAGCGGAGTCATGAACTGAATAGTCGTGTATTTTGCTTATCGGATCAACACTTCCATTGGTTCTGCAAATAATGGCTACTTCTTGATTTTGGGTTAGAAAAGATGCAAATTGGTTGTCCATCCAACTGGCTACATGACTGGGTATGTCTTTGTCTAATAAACTATTCATCAAATGAATATCATTTAATGTGTTTTTGCTCATGTGTATTTCATTTAAAAAGGTCGAATAGCTCTGGAATCCCCACCATTTAAAAGAAGAAACGTAATTTGGAATACCTTGTAAGCATGCATTGTAAATAGGTTCTGAATTAGCCATTGATTTGAAATATGAACTACTATCTACGGAAGTAAAACCACAGAGGTTAAAAGCGTTTGAGCTTGATTGGAAGTCTAGCTCAGTCCAGTTACCGATATTGGCTTGATCGAGTAACCATTCGCTGGATAATTTACTTGTATTGTTGTTTGCTAATTTGACTAACAAATTAGGTTGGAGTAATATTTTAACGCGCTGATTCTTTGATGCCGTTTTATAAACTTTTTTGAAAGCGTCCGTAAATTGATTAGGCTTTTTACTTTTTAATATAGCACTTTGAATGATGGGTAGTGAAGATGAAAAATGAAGTATTTCGTTAGTATAAGCACAATAATACTTTTGATCATTTTGCTCCCAAATTTTAATTTCAATTCCTTCGTATTGACTTGTGTTATTTTCCTTAAAATGGAGTAAAACTAATAGTTCATTCCATGCACTTGCTAATGATTGATTGGAAAAATTACTACTGAAAAGGCAATCGGCCCTAGCTTCTGTCTGACTGAAAAAACCAACGCAAACAGGAGTGCTATTTAAACGACTTTCCAGGTTTGGAAAAAGGGCTAGACTATCAACAAATTGATTTAGAAAGTCATCTAATTCACTAAAATTTGCGTCATTTTTTAAAGCTTGCCATGGTATATTTGTTTCAGAAAAATGATGCCAAAATGCAGTTAGCTCATTAATTTCTAAAATAAGATTCGCCGTTGAAGGAATTGTTTTTAGTGGATGAACCGTGGCTATTGAGTCTCTATTGAATCTTTCATAACTCCAATAGAAGGCAAAGCAAAATGCTGTAATTAAGATTACGAAGAGTACTTTTTTCATCTGTTCAAAGTTATCCTAACTTATCAGCAGAACTCATGAAATACCGGCAATGTATAAACAGAATTTTGTGAATTGATTAAAAGCCTGTTGTTATTTAGCGAGGCAGAAGCTGAAAGGTTTTTCTATGATAGGGTGTCGGACCATTGGCTCGGATACTATCCCGATGTATCTTCGTTGGATAGCCTTTATTTTTGTTCCAATGATAACCAGGATACTCTAAAGCTAATTGACACATGAAATCATCCCTAAATGTTTTGGCTAAAATGGATGCTGCAGCTATGGATTTGATTTTCCCATCTCCTTTAACTATGCATTGATGTGGTATTGCATGATTTTCAAATCGATTACCATCAATAAGGAGTAATTCAGGAGTAGTTTTTAAAGCATCCACAGCTAAATGCATTGCTAAAAAGGAAGCATTTAGTATGTTAATTTCATCAATTTTGATGTGGTCAACAAAGCTGACTTCCCAGGCAATTGCTTCATTCATAATAATTGGTCGCAATAATTGCCGCTGTTTTTCTGTTAATTTTTTTGAGTCATTAAGTAATGGGTGATTAAAATCGTGTGGAAGAATAACGGCTGCGGCAGTAACTGGTCCTGCAAGACAGCCTCGCCCGGCCTCGTCACAACCAGCTTCTATTTTATCGCTATTAAGATATGGAAGGAGCATCTGTAACCGTGTTTTGGATAACTTCCCAAGTTCTTTCAGCAGATTTATCCCAACTAAATTTATCTGACTGTTTAAGCCCCTTTTTAATTAGTTCGTCGCGCAATTCCTTTTTTGAGTAGATATTGACCATTGCATTCGTAATTTCAGCGGTATTAAATGGGTCAATTAATAAAGCTGCATTTCCGGCAATTTCAGGAATTGCAGTACAATTAGATGTGATTACAGGAGTGCCACTCCTCATTGCTTCAATTATAGGCATTCCAAAACCTTCAAAATAAGAAACATAAGTCAAGCATACGGCACCACCCATCAATAGAACCATATCTTTTTGTACAAGTCTTTCTGTGAAAACAATATCGGAATTGCTACTGCATTGTTGAAATGCTTTTTCCATTTCATTAGTCCAATCGTATCTGTTACCGGCTAAAACCAACTTAATGGTAGATTGCGTTGTTTTTTTATATAAATCGAAAGCCGAGATTAAGCGACTGATATTTTTTCTTGGATGCAAAGAACCAACATGCAGGAAATAGGCTGCACCATCGGTAAATTTTTCTCTGATATCCTCTTTTTCTTTTTGAGAAAGAGGTCGATAATCCGTATTTACACCGTTGTAAATAACAGTTATCTTTTTTGGATCAACTTTATATTTTTCAATAATGTCCGTTTTCGAAAATTCCGAAACGGTTATAATGTGGCTTGCCTTTTTTGAAAATAAGGGAAATTGTACTCGATAGTATTTGGAATTTACTCGACTTAAATCGCCTGGATAATGCTCAAAGTTTAAATCATGAAAAGTGGCTATTTGCTTAACTTTAGTGGTTAAGCTAAGATATCCATCTGGTGAATAAAACAGATCGATACCGTATTTTTTTAAAGCTTTTTTAAGGGACAGATTGAACCAAATTTTGAAAAGAACAGGATGTCGAGCCTGCGGTCGAAGCACAATAGGGGTCACGTTTTTTGAGAATACAAATGAAGAGTCAAATGGTCTATCAAAAAAGAAAAAATATTGGTGCTCTGGGTGGTTGACAGTTACGCGTTTAAGCACTTCGTATTGATGCCAACCGATTCCATCCAGTTTGTCTTTGATTAATAGTCTAGTATTTACACCTATTCTCAATATCTCAATCTTAAGTTGTGAATTTATAATATTTTAGCCTGTAAATGGTTTAACTAGCTTAATGCAACGAAAATTTATTTTAAACCTGGTCCTTCTCTTGCTACTAAATTTTTTAGTCAAGCCATTCTATATTATTGGAATTGACGCAGAGATATTGGATCGAGTGGGGGAGAGCGCATATGGTAATTACTTTGCTATACTAGCATTTACCATTTTATTCAATATTATTTTAGATCTAGGCATTGTCAACTTTAACATTAGAAATCTGGCGAGGCATTCTCAATTAATAAAAAAGCAATTTTCGGGAATTTTCACCTTAAGACTTTTGCTCATTTTACCTTACACTGCTTGTTGTTTTCTTGGGGCCTACTTCTTAGACTATGACTTAACAGGAATTCTTCCATGGTTAATCTTTAATCAAATTATTATTGCATTCATTCTTTACTTTAGGTCTGTACTGAATGGAATGTTACTGTTTGCAAAAGACAGTTTTATTTCAGTTCTGGATAGGATATTATTGATTATTACTTGTTCTATTTTATTGTGGGGTGGAGTAACTGAGCAAGAATTTCAAATAGAGTGGTTTGTTTACACGCAGACCATTTGTTATGGTATTAGTGCTTTAATTGCATTTTTATTTATCCTTCCTAATGTGAAGGGTTTAAAGCTCAAATTCAATATTCCATTCGCTCTGGTTATTTTAAGAAAAAGTTTGC
>Ga0315331_10001018_pt1 | contig 20772 bp, 15 predicted proteins | sample M160m34915metaG_FD_203456 | JGI IMG/M metagenome (GOLD analysis project Ga0315331, IMG submission 203456) | Ammonia-oxidizing marine archaeal communities from Monterey Bay, California, United States - M1 60m 34915 | ecosystem: Environmental > Aquatic > Marine > Intertidal zone | place: USA...
GAGTTTTTATCAATACGACAAGTTGGGCGATGACGGTATAATCCGTGTTGGGGAAAAAGTCCAGAAAAACGATGTATTGATTGGCCGTGTCATGACTTACACGAATAAAAAAGGTGTCAGTGAACGAAAAGATTGCAGTCGTGTTGCTAAAGCTAATGAAAAAGGCGTGGTGGATCGTGTGTTTTTGGGAACTACCCCCGAAGGATTCAAATTCATCAAAATCAAAATAAGATCTATTAGAATTCCACAAGTTGGTGATAAGTTTGCGAGTCGCTCGGCGCAAAAAGGAACTATTGGTCAAGTTTATGCACACGAAGACATGCCATGTACATACGATGGTATTACTCCCGATATCATTATCAATCCGCATTGTATTCCATCTCGTATGACAATCAATCAGTTGTATGAAGCGTGGGCTTCTATTCTGACTACTATCACCGGCAAAAGACGTGATGCTACTCCTTACACTTCAAATAGTACCGGTATAGCGGGTAGAATTGAAGAAGAACTCATTGCGCATGGTTTTGATAGTAAAGGAGAACATACCATGATGAATGGTTTTACTGGTGATACAATGCAAGCACGAGTATTCATGGGATCAACATATTATCAAAGATTGAAACATATGGTAGATGACAAAATGCACGCAAGAGCTCACGGTGATTGCCAAGTGTTGACCAGACAACCTCTAGAGGGTAGATCCAGAGAGGGTGGTTTGAGATTTGGTGAAATGGAACGTGATTGTATGCTTAGTCATGGTTCTTCGGCATTTCTCAAAGAACGATTGTTGGATATGTCTGATTATTTCGAGGTCGAAATTTGTGATCATTGTCATCAATTCAGCAAAGCCGAACAATGCAACCTATGTGGGCATGATAAGATTACTCGTGTTCAAATACCTTATGCTTGCAAGTTGTTATTCCACGAATTACAGGCGATGTGCCTCAAGACAAACATGTTAACTTTGTAAATCTTAACTCTTCAAAAAGAATTAAGATTTTTTAGATTTCCTCATCTTCTCTATAAACAATTTGGTTAAAATTACTAATACGGGTGTAGTAATGATAGAATTATCTTTTATCGCGATACTTAATTCAGACAGTGGTCTTTTATCAGTAGTCAATTCTTCCCATGTTTGTTCTAATACAGCAGTATTGATGACTAAAAGAACCACAAAAAATGTTATAGACAGGGCGTCTAACTTTTTATAATACACAGACCAACTATAGATGATAGAAACGGTCAAACTTAATATAAAAATAGCGTCCGTAACTATATCAAAATTGGCGCCAAATTTACTTCCAGCTTTACAATATCTTGCGACAGTTCCGTCTGCTATATCCAAAAGAGCTCTTATCAATGATAGCATTACTAGCAAAATCCATTCAATAGTATTAGTCTTTTTTAGTAACAAGTATACAAGTAAGGGATTAATTATTAATAGATTAGTGGATGTGTAAAAATTAGGACTAAAATTACATCCGAGTATTCTACCTAGATCTTTCTCAATTCGCATATCTAGTTTGGGGTCAACTAACCAATGAGACATTTTTAAGATCAATATAATGTTTAAACCTGAGAAAATTATTCCTATTCAAATAAAATGACAAGTTTGATTGCAATACGAAATTTAGCAAAAAGTAAAGGTGTCAAAAAATATTATAACATGAAAAAACAGGAACTTATTGACGCTATGAAGCTACGAAAAACTTCATTTAATGTTCTTCAATACAATGTGCAGCTCGATCCTACTATTTTCATAAATAACGGAGCCGCTAAACGAGCCTCTATCATACCAGGGGTCTTAAAAAAAGTTAACAAGGGTAATATAGATGTGATAGTACTCTGTGAAGCTTTCGAAGATACTATCACCAAAAAATTAACCAACGGTCTTAAAAAACAGGGATGGAAGCATAAAACCGAAGTGTTGCCTGCTAGATTTGGAAAATTTAAAAACGGGGGTGTAATGATTGCAAGTAAATGGCCTATCGTGGAAACAAAATTTCACGTGTATGAATCATCAAAAGGTGCCGATGGATTAGTAGCCAAAGGTGTTGTGTATTCCAAAATCAAGAAAAGAGGAAAGATTTTTCACGTATTCGGTACCCATTTACAGGCATGGGATGAACCATCCGCCAAGAAAATTAGAACAAAACAAATAAGAGAACTTCAAAAATTTGCAAAACAACAAAAAATTCCACCAGGAGAACCAGTGATATATTCTGGCGATTTCAATATAGATAAACATAAATACGAATCTAGAATTAAATCGATGTGTAGAGTGTTAGATGTAGATATACCGAAATTATCAGGAAAACACAAGTATACATCTGATCCAGAAACGAACTCTCTCGTTGGTGATGATGGAGCAGATTCACACTATGGATGTAATAAAGAGTATGTTTGTTCTATTTGTCATTCATGCAATAAAAAAAATCCAGGAGCGTGTCAAAACCTTCCTTGGTGGTTAGGTGGTACAGAATGTGAAAAAACTAGTAAAAAAGCTTCCAGGGTTAGTTGTAAATGTTGCCCCAGAGAACTCCTAGATTATATATTGGTTTCCAAGAAATCTCACCTGTTAAAATCAAATTCCCGAGTAATACTTCTTAAGAGTCCTAAAAAATTTAAGGTTGGATTCTGGAGATTAAAGGAAAATATGATGGTAAATCCAGATTTTTGCACAACAGACCTTTCCGACCATTATCCATTATTAGGCGAATTTGAGTTTCTCATATAATCTTAACTCTAAAAAGAATTAAGATTTAATTTATCTAGATGGATATTCATTAATGTAATTCCATATGTATTTGGTGGATGCCACAAAACCTGCGGTGGTCATCCCATTCCCAATAGCGGTAGCTACAAATGTCGCCGAACTTATAGAAGTATATGGAGTTGGAAAACCATGTGTTGCTGGTGTTGTAGATGGATTTCCTAAATTCACACGAGATGAGAATGTTAGATCCACCGCCGCAATTGATTGAGATCCGGTTGGCGGAGCCGCTAAACCGTATCTACCACCTATATACAGAGAAAGTGTATCTACAAAGTTGTATACACCCGCGAGTCCCGAGGAGGGTGCTGGGGAGGTAAATACTATAGTACCAGCAGTTTGTGCTGCATTTGTGAAGTTAATTTCTACCAAAGTTCCGTATCTAATGTTACCAGCTCCACTTTGTTGACTAATAGTAACACCTGGGACGGCCGCTGTTGTAGTTCCCGTCCCTTCTTTGGTATTAATGGTCGTACCTGAAAAGTCAAAAGTCCATTTGTTGATTTGCTCGTTTCCTACCAACCCCGACGAAGCAGGACCAACCCCGTTAGCGAATGGTATTAATACTCTGTAAGGATCCAATGCTACATATGGATCTCCGGGAGCACCACTAGGATAAACTACAATAGAATCTGGCGCATTAATCAAATCTGTGTTAGCTCCCTGATTTCCCGACGATTTAATTACGACTGCTATTTTATGAAATTCGATCCCCGCATTGAAATTTTGCCCAGTAGTCGTGTATACTCCAACACCACCATTTGGATTGTGTGGAGGTACACGTAATCTAGTTACTGTTACTTTCATACCAACCATTGCTTCGTTGATTTGAGGAAGTCTTACTTCCGTCCAAAACCCATTAACACCGGCACCATCAAAGTTTGCACCCTGACTCCCTGTTACGCTACCACCAACATCTATTAATAAATGTCTAATATTACCATCATTGTACCAACCCCTCCCGATAGTTGGAGCCGCCGAGTTATCTTGATAACCCCACGAATGTGAACCCTGGTTTGTAGGCCATAGATAGTTGGGTAAGGAAGCCTGACCGAGACCCATAGACAAACTTGTACCACCCCAAGAACGTGAATTAGGATTGGTAGAGGTACCTGGTGCATTAGCAGCTGTCGGCATCCAATAATAAGTATTTTGTCTTATGTTATCACAATACACATTACCACTGCCTCCCTGACCCGCGGCGAAATTCACTTCATTTTTGCGAGATACATTAACATTCGTGGGCTGCGCGCCAACACTAGTAGTACCCCATCCATATTGCCCCAACAGCAAGTTAGAATCCGGGAGGGGATCATTACTATATATTGGGGTAGTTGATACTCCCCCACTCTTAGGTAAGATAGCTAAACCACTTCTAATTACACCCCCGATGCCACTGCTATTTGCCCCGGTAGCAATATGACCTAAACGAGCCTGTGGTGTACCTTGAAATAAAACAATCTGGGTACCTTGGTTGTCATAATTAATACCGGTAGAAAAATTACTATCGAGGAAGATAGCTGGATTGTTGTTTGACAATGAGTTAACAGTTATTTCGCCGCCATCTCCATCGGCTGTCATTTTAATACCATTACCAGCGGAACTATTATTTACATTTACAATTCCATTTTGCGTCGCATCTGTGTTGAGTCTCACTACATTATTAGCAGATGTGTTTTTGACTTGTATATCTCCACCATCCGCGTTAGCTGTTACGTTTACACATATATCATTAGCGCTGTTTTTTACTTGTATGTCTCCAATGCTACCACTCGCATCACCCACGGATAATACTCCATTAGGACCATCTAGTGTTATGTTGTCAATCCAAGTTGGAACACCCGCACCTGTTGTAACAGAAAACTTGGTATTCGCTTTGACACCATTAACAGCAGATAGATTCAATATTTTACCATTGAGTGAATTTGGAACCGAAGCCACACCGCCAGCATTTATACTAATGTTTCCTTCCTCAGTAGATAGAAATACTCCCCCGTCCCCTGAAGATGTACCTGTTGTTGTTTTTAGGTTTATTCTACCTCCTTCTGTTTTAGCTACGATATTTCCGCTAAAACTACTTGGATTTGTACTTAAGTTGGTTGTTTCTAGTAATATTGATTCATTTGTAAAAGTATTACCATAACCACCAACAGAATTTAATTTTATTTGTGTTAGATTTGTCGATGTCGGCTTGGTAGATGTTAAAAATATATTACCATCCTGACTATCAAGTGTTATATTTCCACCGTTGAGAGCTTGAGCAGTATTTTCACCTCTAGTTTCTAAGTTAATACCTCCTTTATTGGTTAATATATTAATCGAGCCCTCGCCGGTAGTATTTTGAGACCTTATAGATTGAAGATTTATATCGCCATCTCTTGTTTGTATTACAACTGGGGGATTGGGTGTTACCCCAATTTCTTTAGTTTCTAAGAAAAATTCTTGGTTATTTCCAGAATTTGGTAATTCGATCTGTAATCCAGATTTACTTAGTAAAAATTGTACCTGTTCTGTGCTATCAGAAACATAGTTTATTTGAGTAGTTGCGTTAGGGAGTGCAGAGCCTTGCCCTGCTGTGCTCCCGATGATTAAAGCATTTTGATCCGGCCCAAGCGGTGGGCCGCTTGGTAAGTTTTGACCTCCTTTGTAAAAACCATACAATGGAGAGCTTTGAAAAACACTCTGCGCACCCGCAAACTGTATAGAATTAAGAGGTGCACTTGAACCAGAACCACCACCACCTGCCCCTGCTAAATCCACCCAACCTCCGGTTTTATAACCATAAAAAGATGTGGTTGAATTTTGAACTGCCCCAAAAAAGATATCTCCATCCTTATCCACTGACGGGTTTGGAACGTATCCCGTTTGCCCAGTGGAAGTGAGTGCCAATACAAACGGTTTTTGCGTATTGTCTGTGATCATAGAATTATCTAATACCAAACCATTTTGAACATATAACTGCCCGTCGTTAATAAAACCACCGTTTCCATCACTTAATTGTACAGCTCCATTAGATCCGCTACTTCTAGTATCATTCCCGGGTAATGGGAATGTCCCTGAAGACGTTAAATTATGAAATTCTCCTGTCACGTTGACCTGTGTTGTGTACAACGTCGGACGATTCAGAGTTGATCTTAATATACTCATTTTTTATTAATGCATCTTTTTTTAATTTATGAATCTGATGCAAATTTAGTATCATAATAGAAAAGGTTAAACCCATTTATTATCACGTTTAAAATACGAAACTAATAATAAATGTGTATTATTTCCCATGTAAATGAGGATTGTTTGACTTTGATTACAAGTTTTTTAACAATGAAAGAAACTCTCCTGTTAACGATGTGTGATAATAATCATCGTGATTTTTTAATGAATCAAGAAACAATTTGGGAACATTTTATATCAATACCTAGACCTCTCTGGATACCAAATTACTACAGTTTTGCTTTGAAAATATTTAATAAATCCTCGTCAACTTGTACGAAGTGCAATCAGCGTTTATCTAGATTTTGTGTATTGATAATTTGCGATTGTACTGTAAATTTTGAAATCAATACATTTTTTCCCCGATGGCATTGGAATTGTGTTGGCGAAGAACAAACTCGCATGCGTAGAAGTGTTGGTAATTGTCCTTGTCCAATATGTGGAAAGAATAGTATGTATGTTCTTGTCACTAGCTATCCTTGAATGAAAAAGTATTTCCACAACCACATGAACTAGCTGAGTTTGGATTTTCGAACACAAATCTGGACCCCATAAAATCGTCAACATAATCTATTTCCGTTCCCATTACCAAAAACATAGACTTGCCACATATAAGAAAAGGAATTTCATTACAAGAGACCAATTCGTCCATGTTATCTCCGTGTATCACTTCTTTTACGGGTTTCATGACATACTTGAATCCATTACACCCACCACCTGTAGCGCCAAAAAATATAGCTTGGTTGTTACCTATTAGTTTTTTTAATTGTCGCGTTGCTTGGGAAGTGACTTTTAACATTTTATTTCAAAATATTTTTCTTAAATAAAATGTCTTATGCAAATTTAGGAGAACTCGGAACAATGGCACAAAGTTTTCACTTTGAAGTCACGCCCGCTAAAAAACACTGCTCAAACCCAGCTCGCGCGAGTAATTGCGTGTGTAATGCTGGGGGTGCCGGAAAAACTAACCCCCCAGATGGTGTATGCCAACAATGGTCGGAATTCAACTGCCCCAAGCTTAGTAAATTCTGCTGTCCTAAAGGAACAGTTGGTCGTCCTAAAGTCTACGAGAATGGATATAGATTCATGTGGTCTAATCCGGTACAACACTTAAAACCATGGCCACCGTGCACGGGTAAGCCCCGTCCTGATTCCAATATTTCGCACACATGCGAGGATATGAGCAAATTCGAATGGACAAATATTTGCCCAGGACCTAACGATCCAATGCGCCCACCAGTATTTTAATCTTATTTCAAACGAATTAAGATTATTACTTACAAATAGGACCCGCTATGGTCATAAATAGACAAACAATAGGGAATACAAATGTTGCCAAAACCAATATTTTATAAGGTACCCATAAAGAATAGCTAAAACATTTGAAACATTTACTTTCACGATACTTATCTTCCAATAATGCCCGATTTTCTTTATAAGAGACGTATATATTGTCGTAAATATCTTCGGCAGCGCCAGGAAGATAGTTGAAATACATTTCTTGAAATTCATTGTCGAGCTGCATCAAGAACTCCATAGCGAGTGAATTAAGAATCATATTTTGAATATCGTCCTCTACAAACACGATCCATAGATTAGCTCCATACACTATTAAACTAAACAAAAACTCTTGAAAAGTATCGATGATAGCTGGGATATTGTCTATCCTGTTCATTTTTTTCAAACCTATACGCGAAGTTAAACTATCCCAAATAAAAAAGCTTCTCACGAAGTAAATAATACCAGTGGCGGCGATAATAAGTTTATTTTCAATACTACTTTTATTAGGACAATAAACACCGTCGAAAGCATTAATTTCGTGGGCGATCAGTCCGATATAAAGCATCCATTGGCTGATAAAAATTAGAATAGGGAGAGCAAAAAACAATGAGAAAATATGAGAACAGAATACCTTATTAGTTTTCTTCAATTCTTGATTTTTATAACCACGGGTTACATGATAAGCAAATAAACTAAACATCCCGAGTCGGGGATCTGCCAATACTATTTCACGTTTTTCGTCTGCTTCGATTTCAGCATCCCATTCTGTTGGTGTTGAAAAACCAGGCGAAACTTTCTTGGTATGCTCTCCACCTAAAAGTAGATGATCTAACAATTTAGATCGTAGATTTTTAAAAATTAAAATACAACTGTTCCACATATTTCTCCTCTCATATTTCTCGACAAGTGGTTTAAAATCCTCTCGTCGAGTATCAAGTGTCGTAGGCCGTCCCTCCTCGCTCACCTTGATAGAATACGTTATCTTATCCATTATTAATTATTTGTTTTGATTATTTAAATCGTTAGAAACCTTCTCGGATGTTATAGACTTATACATTGAGTAAAGGAGTTTCATCATGATTATTTTTTTTATAACACGATAATAATAACGAACCCCACCCAAGTATGCATAAAATAATACATATGATAATTATCCAAAATATATTACTCATTATTAATTATTTGTTTTGATTATTTAAATCGTTAGAAACCTTCTCCGTTGCTCTAGACTAAATATTCTTAATACTTGAAGTATTAAGAGTTTATAAGTTATTTTCAATAAATTCCTCCACTTCTAATAACGTTTCTTGTATTTCTAGTGGTAGGAATTGTTTCATTTCATGTGTAGTGACCCATCTTACATCCCCAACTTCTTCTGATATGTAAGAACGAAGTCTTGTCTTTTTATAAAAGGGCTTCAAATGTTCTTTAGTCTTTGCTAACCAACATTCTACGCACACTTCACGAAACCCATAATCTAAATTATAGAAAAAGGGTCGTGTGTTAATTATTTGGATTCTGGAACTAACAAAACCCGTTTCTTCTTGCCATTCTCTGACGGCGCAATCAAAACCAGATTCTTTACGTTTCCTCCGTCCTTTTGGGATTCCCCATTCTGATTCGTTATTTTTTGGCGATTCTAATTCTGGTGTATATTTTTCCAAGAGCAATTTATAATTATGACGAGCCTTATTTCTCTCCGTTATATAAATACGATCGCTCTTGTCTATGAACAAATCTTCCCATATTTCCTCGAAAGGGTTAGATAGTATTCTTTCAGCTTCGTGTGGTGTAATTCTAGATATTTTTTGACGAATTTCTTCATCAGATAACTTATTAGAAAACCGCAGAAGTTGTATAAAAGCTAACGTGTCTCTCCTCTGAATGATTAGGAATTTCGCTCTCCGATTGTCTTCTTGATTAAAGACGATTATACCATGCGAGTTATACATATTTATTATCTCCGATAGAATTTTAGATCTTTTTACCATCCCAAGTAACTTCGGCTTGTGGGGGTACAAAAATGGCATGTTTGGTATGTCTATTGAGATAAATCAAATCTATTTCGTTGTCTTCCATCCTAGCCATAGGAACTATCATTTTGTGACGGATAACATACAAACTCTTATATACCGGTTTGACTTTTTTAGTCATTTCCTCTAAATCAATAGCTTTTGCTCGTACTTCTTTGGTAATATCATACATTTTACCACCACGCGAAGTAGTATATGACAATTTACCATTTTTATCTCTTCCGAGTGTAATTTTTTCCATTTATTAAAAAAATTACCGATTTAAATTTATTATTTCATTGGAATAAATATTTTGAAAAACACATCTCGCGTTTACATATGTCTACTGGTGTTGGTTTTTCGTTCTCATCAGTGTAGGTTGTAAATCCTTGTGAAGTTGGTTTCCCACATACACAGCAACTTTTACAACCTTCTTCGCCCATTGAAAATGACGCGGTGGTGGAATCATCTTCCGAACCCACAGGACCGGCGGCCCCTGTCTCTTTGAATTCTTCGTCGTCGTCGTCGTCGTCGCTACCAAATAAATCTTCATCAATATCCAAATCTTCATCTTCATCATCATCATCATCGTCGTCGTCGTCGCTACCAAATAAATCTTCATCATCGTCATCATCCACTTCTGGTTTATTCTCTTCTATATAATCTTTGACTGGTTGTAAATCTAGTAAAAATGTTAACGCCCATTTTCCATTGTTCTTGAACCTCAAATCCTTTTTATTTCTAATTCTCCTAAACCAACGCTGAATTTTTTTGGTTCTAGAATTATCTTGAAGTTTGTACAGAGACGATAGAATTTCGTTCTTCTCCTTGATATCTCGAATAGTTTCTGATGTAATATTTTGTATCAAATCTCGAAACTCGTCGGAAAAACGATTTCCGGAATACGGATTCAAAAATACCCCAGAACTACCAGTTAACTTATCGTAAAGTTCTCTCAAATCAAAGCAATACAGTACTTTCATTGGTTTACCAGTCGAATCCTGACTTTCTTCTAAATATAAAATAGAGTGTTGGGATCTATCATCACATGAAGTATCTAGGATTAAATTTTCGAATATTACTTTTTTACTCTTCTCCCAAATTTTCATGGCTTCTTTTTGTTGTGCATGTGTGGGTCCATACGATTTCAAAAAATCACTCTTGGTTTTAAGAATATTATCACCAGGATCTATTATCCTTTCAGGTAATTCTGTTACAGGTCGGGATCTTTTCCTAATGGTTTTAGAGGTAGGATCTAAACTATTCAAAATAATTTGAATTAAATTATCCTTCAACCAATGAATCCCTTGTCTTATTCTGTTCTTGACAAGGTTGCCCTTGAAATTTTCGACTGTAAATACAATTGGTAGTTTATCATTCAACGTCTTTTCTAAAATACTTTGAGGAGTAATTCTACGTTGGAGAATCATGTTTCTAAAGTACTCACCCGATTCTCGCCCGTTGAGAGATCCCGTGAGGTTTGTTATCACGAATTTATTTTTCTTGATTCCTCTGAAATTATCTACTATAAAGAATATCAAAAATTCAGAAACTCTGTCTAACACATCGCTCATAGTTTCTGAAGATTCTTCTATTTGTCTAAATAGTTCATCTATAAACACATTTTTATACCACACATTAAATATTTGTACTTGTATGTCATTCTGAAGACTTGGTAATTCTAAAAATTCATTAATAACGGCCGTAGCATAACCCTTGACAACTCTTAGGATTTTCTTAATTAAATCCTTGGAACTTTTGTCTTCTGTTATCCTGATGCTTTCAATAGCATGAGCGGTTTTAGGTGTTTTCACAAATGATATTTTCTTTAATCTTTTTTCATTCAATGTAACAGATGGATATACGGATTTGACTTCCTCCTCGGAAACTGCTATAGCAGTGTATACGTCTGGGATATCTTCTTTATTACTTCCGCGTGCATCTGCTGAACCACCGGGTATAACGCTTATAGATATAATAGGTTCGTCACTCAATACAAGGTCAGGATTAATGGAATTATCTGTTAGCAATTTGATAATTTTATCCCTCAATTCTACTACTTCAGCGGAATTTTTATCATGGGAAAGACTGTGACCGAGATTTCCGGAGGTTAATCTTTTTAATAAATTGATATCTTTGAATAATATATTGTTAGTCTTAGTATTTAATTCCACCAAAGCTCTGACTTCTGCTAAGGTCACGCCTCCCACCAATTTCAAAGCTTCTCTGGATTTTTTTGCCAACTGGTTCAAGACCTTTGGATTTATTAATCCCTGCATTTTCATCCTTTCCACTCTTTGTAACTCCCCTACTAAAGCCGATAGAGATATTATCATTTTAGTTGTTCTTGGTTTTGTCTTAGAAACAACTATGACGTCTTCATCCTCATCGTCGTGTTCTAGTGGCATAAGTTCAGATATTCTATCCCAAACATCCGATGAATCTACAAAATTTTCTGCTAACCAAGTTATAATATCTACCGCTTTCGTCGGATTTTTTTCTAAAAAATCAAGGTATTTTTTGTTACCGGGATTTGTCATTTCATTATTAAGTTCCTTCATTCTCTCAGAAACTATTTCTAAAATTTTATTTCTGTCCGATTTGGAAAGAGACGAAAACTCTTCTAATTCGTGAGATAACTCTAACGCCACAGTTAAAACACGTTCGGTATCATCTTTCAAGCTTTCTTGAGCCAAAGATTTAACAACTATAGATACATCTCTTGTTCTATTTTTATCATCGCTTTGATATTCTTTTAACCATTCTTGTAATCTACTCTCTTGTAAATTTGATAAAGTATATTCTATAGATTTGAGTGACGCTAGTAAGTTTCTTCGTAAGGAAACATTAACTTTACTACTAGGGGAAACTACATTGTTTCTAAATACAGCAATTGAATCCATGAAACTTCTTCTGGTGAATGGTTCATGTAGTGAAAAAATGAATTCGTTCAAAATATTGTTAACTTTTTGTTTACGTTTAATAGAACTCGATGTCACTTGATATGGTTTGCCTTTTTTAGGTTTCAGGGGAGGTGGTTTCAAAGACACTTTGCTAAACAAATCAGGTAACTTAACCTTCAATTTAGCTAGGGGTTTCTTCACAGATTTTTTCTTAGATTTACCAGATTGTTTTTTGGCAACTCCGGATCTCTTTTTTCTAGATCTAATTTTCCTCGATGGCATTTTTATTAGGAGGCAAATAATTATTAAATCACGAATATTTGATAATTAATTTATTTCAACTGGATCATTTTCTTCAAATGTCTTGTCGCCATCTATTGTTGTAATAATTACTTTTTGATATCCTAGGTATTTAGGAGTAACCAAAGAGTTGTCAAGACTCCCATTGGGTGATAAATATTCTTTTAATTCTAACAAGATACATTTCCGATTTTCGTTACTAGCGTCTATAATCTTACTAGGACCTCTTCTGACTTTTATAGGTAGTTTATATTTCTGACCTTCTATGTAATAAGTAATCTCATAGACTTTCTTGCCCTTTTGTACCACCCTATTGTCAAAATAAGATAGTAGGTCTTGGTACATTGCTTGTAACAACATTTGGTAGCTCACTCGATATATATCAAACGTGCTAGTATACTGTGATGATACCATTTCTTTTAATTCTTTCCATTTCCGTCTCTTAAATCTATAATAGTTACCAATTCTAGTATCAGATTCTGAAAGAACTTTGGCGCCAAAGAGCACTGGGAGTATGAGCAATAAGTAATACATTTTATTATTACATTAAACTTTGAAGCCGTTTTTTCTTAATTCTCCGTTTATAGTTTGGCGAATATTTTCTAATTTCACGGTATATGGGATTTCTATCAAAAATATACCCAATTTTCTACAAACACGTCTCTTCAAATTATCCCTTTCCCGTTGAGCTATAAAATCGCTTTCGCCGCCTCTGTGAAAATAAGGGACGTATTCATAATGCTGTTTCCCGTTATATTCACATGCAATCCCTAATTCTTTGTTATACATATCTAATTCCATATTTGAACCGGTTCTGTTATTAAACAAAAATTTAGGTCTCCGTTTCTTAAATGGTTTATTGAATATAGTTTCTAAAACATAACGACATTCGGCTTCACCTTTGCTCTCACCAGAAGCTCTTATCCTTTGCCCGATCGGTTCTTTTTCGGGAAAGTGGAAAGTCTTGTTCCAAGTTCCCTTGCCACTTTTATCGACAAAAAATAACCAATACAAGAACAAGAAAATCAACGCTCCAATGACAATAGAAATATAGGTGTGATCCTTAACGAAATTTATTATACTTCCTAACATTTAATATTTTTAAAGATAAATATAGTTTTTAAAATGAGTGAACGAATCAAAGGTTTTATATCCGAAGTTGGTAAAATTGATGAAGAGATCAAACGACTGAATGCACAAAAAAGAAAATTACATGCTCGCAAGAAAGATTTGGAGAAAAGAATTCTTGCATTTTTAGAGAAAAATGAACAGGCTGGTGTTAAATATAGAGGTACAGCGGTCATCGCTAAAGATAGAGTCAGGCGGGGAAGACGCAAAAAGAAAGACCAGGAAAAAGATAGCGCTGATATTTTAAGGAAGTATGGAATTAGAAATTCAGATCAAGTAGCTAAAGAGATTTTGGAAGCTATCAAAGGCGAAGCAAAGGATGATAAGGTATTGAAGATCACAAAGTATTAATTTTCTTATTAAGCAAATATGATTAATAAGAAATGTCTTATATTTTAGAAAATAATTTTATGCAAGAGGATCATGCTAAACTCTTCGTGTACTATTTTACTACACAAATCGAGAAAGAAAAGACTCAAAATAGAGATAACAGTGCTTTTGATAATCGTATAATCTATTATAGACGAATTACTGATAAATTTATCAAAGATTTATTGACGAATTATGTTTCGCAAATCCGAGATAAATTAATTATTCATTATAATATTCAACATCCACTCTTCCCAGATTCTGTTCATATTGTCCGTTGGAATACTGGACAATCATTGGGGGAACATGCAGATGCCTTCTACATGAACGGTAGTCCTAATTACACTCCTTACAGAAAATATTCCAGCGTCGTGTTTCTCAATCAAGAATTCGAAGGGGGCACTTTACAATTTACTAAAGGATCGTGCGACGTAATTTCACCGGAAATTGGAAAATTAGCAGCATTTACGGCGGGATTACAAGATACACACCAAGTAAATACTGTAACTAGTGGTACTCGCTATACACTAGCTTGTTGGTTTACTGATTCAGAACCCCACGCGATTCACGAGTTCAAAACAGATCTATCAGATCCGTTTGCAAAATTAAGTTTGTAATTATACTTCAGAGTTATAATTACACAATTACTTGGTCATTTTCAGGAAGTCATCCTCGGTGATAATCTTGACTCCATAATTCTCAGCTTTGGTGCGTTTTTTCCCACCTCCCCCGAGATTACCGATCACTAGAAAAGATACTTTCTTAGTGAGAGTCCCAGGAGTATCACCCCCAAGCTGCCTGACTAGATTTTGGGCTTCCTCGCGTGTACCCGCTTCCATTTTTCCCGTAAACACGAAAGATTTCCCGGAAAGTATACCGGTTGGACTTGGTTGAGAAGTCTTAACATAAACCTTGATTTGGGAGTTGTCTTTCAGAAACTTTTTAAATTTAGGAAGAGCTCCTAGAAATCCATCCAGTGTATCTTGACCGACACCCTTCACTTTTTCCAATTTCTTAGGAGGGTTTGTAAGAATATCTGGGTATTTATCAACAATCTTTTGAACAGTTCTTCCGCGCGCGTGTGGAAAAAGCTGAGTGGCGCCCATCAAAAGAGCTAGATCTACAGGTTCTGAGAATTTCTCATCTATTGCCTCGCGGATGTTAGCAGCTTTTTTACTTTTCAAAGTATGTTTTTTACCCTTTTTCCGAGGAACTCGAGCATTTCTGGATGTTTTATCTCCCTCTTCTTCTTTTTTACCAAGCGCTTTGGCGATATCTTGTTCAGATGCTTGAAGAATTGACGTGATAGTCGTCATCCCATGATTGTAAAGAGTTTCGATTGTTTTCTTAGCGATTCCCTTGATATTCATTCCTCGTTTTTGACGCCCACCTGAGAAAAATAAATCAAGCTTCTGAATTCTAGCATTGTCTAATTCTACTGTCGCAAATATATCCATTGGACTTCTCCTATTTTGCCCATCACCCCACACAAACGGTATTTCTCCATGTCCTTTGTATTGATATTTAGGATTTGGTTTCCCAACCTTGTCTGGTAGGTCTGGGACTTTATTTTTTCTTTTGTCTTTCAAGATTTGTCCAATATAAGGAATAACATCCCCGGTTCTAATAATCAATAGTTTGGAGCCCGGGCCGATTTTATTTTGCTTAATAAATTTAGCATTAAATCCTGTCGCCCGACGATAAACACCACCAACAATGGTTCCATCTTCCATTAATCTACCTATTTTAACTGGTTTATATATCACCACCGGTTTTAGAGCATTTGTAGTGCTAGAAGTCCATTCTACCCCAACTACATCCACTACCGCTGTTTGCATATTTACCTTATAAGCGAATGCTGATTTCAATACATCAACTTTACTGACAGGTCTAACTTTACTATCGTCAAACACCACCAATCCATCTATCTCGTATGGACTTTTTCTACGGAATTCTTTCAAAATCTCGAACAATTTGGGTTCTGTAAGCTGAGTTTTGGGTAGCTGTGTTGTCTCTACTGTCACAAAACCCATTTCCCTCAAAGCCATGATTTGTTCATATCTAGTTTTATCACGGGGTACTAATAGCTCGTAAGCAACAAAATCAATATCACTAGTATCAACCCCCGTGTGTTTTTTCTTGGTAACAAAACCACCAACAATATTACGGGGATTTGCGTAAACAGATGAATACTTTTTCTTCCATACAGAATTTCTCATAACTAATTCGCCTCTAATCACAATTTTTTTGCCTTTGGGAAAATCGAAATCAGTGGCGCTAGGAATAAAACTTAGTTTATCAAGATATCTGGAAAGATCTTTACCAGTAGTCCCAGTACCTCTCGAATAGATTGTACGCTTAATCTTATTATTGACTTTTTCATATATCAACAAACAAGAAATTCCGTCGGCCTTACCTTCGATGGTAAAAGGTCCGGGGTGTTCACTTTTCCAAGCGGTAAATTTTCTTTTATAAACTGGTTTACTCCAAGCCGACGTTCCCTTTTTAGGGTCTAACATAGCCGACACGAATTTGAGTATAGTTCCCATGTGATATGGTAGTTTTACATCTTTTCTAGTATCGATACTCGTATTTTTACCTCCAACGCCCTTGGTTTCGTGGTAAGTTTTATCTTTGCCAAACTTTTCGTCGTAAATATCGACTAGCTGTTCGTATATCTCATCTGGTATACCTCCTTCGAAAGAAGGCTCATAATACATCTTATCGAAGCATTTAAGCATATCTGCGAGAGCTTTTTTGTCATTATTATTTGCATATTCTTGTGCTTTAGTAACTAGTTCATCCAATAACTTTTGATCCATTTTCTATTATTTTCAAAATAATAGAAAAAATCATTTTATATGATTACTTCACGTATTCAATTACTGGGACAAAGAGAGTTGATACCCCGTCATTGATAATTATTAATATTGGTTGTGTTTTAGAAAGTTCATTAAAAGCATTTGGATTTTCAACAATTGTCTCACCGTCTTCTTCGAAAATTCCATCAACAGTAATAATTATGTTTTTTATTCCTTCGTATGGTAATCTAAATTTCTCTAACCACGTATTTATTTTATTCTCATTCGTTGGGTCAGTAGCATCAAAAGTGCGAGATATACAAATTTTATTGTTAGTAAAAAATTTATTCCTCCACATGTAATCTTGATCTTGATTCATGATTACATGAGTGTACACAATTTTAGCATCTTTGACTTTGTAATGATTATTAGGTGTTGTGATTATCTCCCCCGGTCTTTTAGTAAAGTCTTCTTTGGTTTTAAAATATTCAGGGATACTCTGAGCTGTATGATAGTTAAGAACTTTTTCTAAATCGTATTTCATTAAGAGTTTGGCTTGTAATTTCAGTCTATTCAATATGATATCAATATCATCGCCCGAAACAACCAATGGTGTATTTAGGTACAAAGTTCCACTTCTATACAAGTTTCTAGGTGGGGGTAAGATCTCTGAAAATTCTACTATGGTTTCCCAAAAATCTACCGAAACGTGTTTTTCTACAAAAGTATCAATCAAAGAATTATATATACAATCTAACAATACAGTTTGAGCCATTTCGTGATCATGTTCTTCTAAATTTGCTTGCAATACTTTTCTTGAGAATTTAATACTCTTCAAATACACAGATAGAGCGTAATTAAAATAACCAATTACACAATTAGCGATTTTTTGATTTCGGAGATATACATTCAATGCAGACTGGTCGGAGTTCCAAGTGATAATTTTAAATAAAAAAGATGTGTCTTCAACTATTCCCACGAATTCTGAAAAACTATCGTTACTTTTTGTTTGTGGTTCTACAACTAAATTATTTGCTTCTAAAAAAATTCCAATCTCTGTAAAGGACGGGTTATATTCTATATCTTCCACTATGGGTATCGGTAATGGTGGTAAATTTTGCGTTAGTATAGCAACACCGTCTTTGACTAGCTTCACCCCATGACCAGAATCGCTCATAACTTGTGACCAACCATTACTAATAAACTGTGGGGGAATTTCCACAGGTAGTACTAAATCATCCCCCACGAAAGTTTGTATGTTAAATAACCAAGTTCTTATTAGATAATCTCCTATTTCTTGAGTAATATCACCTTCGACTAATTCACAATGTGGTGTTTTTAAGAATCTTTCAGCTTCCGCGCCAAAATGTTCGTATATCAAGACAGTCTCATTATAAATATGTGCAGATGTTAGATACATTTCATTGTAGTAAGGCAATGTGAATTCACCATCTTCCATATCTACAGATCTTTGTATGAGGACAATATTCATTTCAAATATACGTTCCGCCAAGGCGTGAAATTCACGTGGATCTATATAATCTTCGTTATTGGGATCGAGTTTTAGAAAAATTTCAGCGTCGGAAAAATTAATCATTGATTGTTTGCAAAGAGCTAAAGCTTCTTCTGTACCCATGTCATTAACAGCTTGCAAAAATTGTCTTCTAACAGAGAATGAACTTTCCCTTGATATTTCCATATTATTTTTAACGCAATATAAGACGTGTAAAAAACTCGCACTGGAATCCCTGGTAACACCTCTTCTTCTCCAACGACTCGGGGAATTAAAATTAAGACTTACTAAATTAAGCAATCTATGAATATTTTGGGGTAGCTTACCCCTCCTACCAATACTAGCTCTTTTCCGTGTATTCAAATCTTCATTCCGTTTGAAGTTGTCAATAAAAAATTTACTGGAATCCCTACCTCCTAAAATATCAATCAGATCGTTAAGACCTATGGTTAATGGATCATAATCAGCTTCATCTTTAGAAAACAGATCCCGCTCGGCTTTTATGATATCTATATCCGAAAAGACAGTGACAACATTGTCACCTCCTTTATTAGAAATTAATAAAGCTCCCAATGGTTCCTTGGGAACATCTAAAATCTTTTTAACCTGATCTTCTGATAGTTTAATATTCTTCGCAGATAAGAACTTTTTAGCCACCGGGTCGAATCCTATGATTGTTAGCTTGTCTTTAGCAAAATTAAGAAGTTTATCTAACGCATTAGTCTTGAAATTGCCGATCTCAAGACGAGTTCCGTTATTCAAGTCCAAATTTTCAAGATTACCGTAATATTTGTTATACAGAGCACCAGCCTGACTTCTCCGGTCATCAGCTCCACAACATGGTAAAAATGGATATTTCTTTTGATTACTCAACGAATTAGAGATAAGATAAAAATTATCATAGGTTTTCTTTCCCTTGGATTTTTTTGGACACGTCAAGAATTCACCGCTTTTCTTAGGAAATTCCTCAACATGATACCCAAGTTCCCGTAACTCTTGCACAGAATCTTGTTCGACTACCCAAGGTATTATAGGTTGACACTTTCTACTGTAGTTTTCAGCCCACCATTTTGTAGTTGAGATATTAGGACTGCATTTTTTAGTAACAGGGTTACATATTGTTTTACCGCAATCTTTATTACTATTACATCCACTCTTATCGGTTTTAATTTTAGGTAATTTCGGATACTTGCGAATATACTTTTTGAAAAGTTCTAATGTTTTGTCCTTTTCAATATTATACAACGACAATGCTATACCAAACAATCGAGCAAAAGCATACACGGAATATATTGTTTTGGCCCCTTTTATACTCACACTTAAAAATGGAATACCATCACTTCTTTTATTACCAGAGTTTTGAGTAAATGTGGCCTTGATGGTTTCATTATGAACTTTAGCTAATATTCTAAACGATCCTTTGTATTTGTTCTTTTCTCTGTGAATCAGAGCTACTTTTTTATCCTCCATAGGCAATAATAAATGACATAAGACTGGATGTTTTCGGAGTATGTATAAAAATATATTGCTATCCAGAGCTATATTGGGGTATCTAAAATCTACATTAACAACACCTGGGTAGGTTCTTTTGATTTCGTATTTATCACCAAACAATTTTTGGACAATTTTTTCTGTAAAAGTTCGTGAGAAATCGTTCTCAGGATTTAACTCAGTTCTCAAATGTATGTAAGAACTCTTAACTTCTATTTTAATATTTGAAAAGCTAGTTATATACGTTTTCCAGACTTCTATTTCTTTCAACAATATTTCCAAATTGGGGTTATGAGGTATATTATTACTAGTCAGGAAATTCTTGATAGTGTCTATGGTTTGATTCACCCATTTCGCTGGTTTTACGATTAAATCTATCACACCCCATTCTCTTTCTGATGGAAATCTTAGTTCTTTTTTAGGTTTTATCACTGGTAGAGATGTCAAACACAACATAGCCCAAAAATCATTTAAATTTTCTGGCGAATAAATAGCACCAGAACTTTGTTTTGTATTACCGGAACAGTAAACATATGGAAGTTTGGGAGACACTCTAATTGTGTCAAAAACTTGTAAAGGATCTAATTTTTTTCCTGATCCATTACTTAACATTATTTCTAACTCGAGACTTGTTACATTGAAGTTATCGGCTTCTTCTGGGACTATTTGGTATAGTTTCCTTTTAGCATCGATCCAACCCTTATTCACCAAATCGATAATTTTTCTATCTTTAAAATATTCTCTACTTTGTGTAGAGTAAGTCAACCCGGATTTTTTCAAAGATTCCCAATCATCCTGGACTCTTAATTTTTGACTCCAAGCGGTTAGGATATTGTCTTTGGATACGTTCGGAAAGTACTCTTTAGCTTCAAGATAATTGGTAGCATTGAGAGGTAAAGTATCAACTACGTCCTGTAGAAATAAAATCTTATAAGACTGTCCTGTAGAACACTTCTTATCTAACTTGATTTCTTCCACCATGTAAAAGCGATTG
>Ga0315331_10001020_pt1 | contig 20748 bp, 12 predicted proteins | sample M160m34915metaG_FD_203456 | JGI IMG/M metagenome (GOLD analysis project Ga0315331, IMG submission 203456) | Ammonia-oxidizing marine archaeal communities from Monterey Bay, California, United States - M1 60m 34915 | ecosystem: Environmental > Aquatic > Marine > Intertidal zone | place: USA...
TGGAAATGGACATCCAGAGTATTGCACGGCGATACCGACGCCTCATCGCCAGCTGGCTAATCCGCGCAGCGGCAATACTAACAGTCACGATTCCCAGCCCTGACAGGGCCACCGCCACCACTCCCGCAATCGACGCACCCAACGCAACCGCGATTGACGCGATCACGCTCGATGGCATCCCGCCTAGCGCAACCAACTGGCAGGCCAATATCAAACCGGGATCAGACATCGTCATGCACGATCTGCGCTGGCCCGTCTGGGATGCAGGAACCTACTACTGCTTCTGGTACATGAGCTTCTTCCCAAAGTTCTCATCGCTGTATGGCGGAGTAGCGGTTCACGGCCCGAACAAGACTCCGGGAATGTTCACGTCCTACTGGTGCGTGACGGAGTCCGTGTATGAGGGCGAAGAGTTCTATGGCAAGGGCTTTGGAGCGGAGGGGAGCAAGGGGGGAGCCAACGGAGCACCATCCTTCCAGCGCCCGAATGCTTGGTATCGCATGGTCATGAGAACCTTTCCGCCGACAGAAGGCGCGACCAAAAAGACCAACGTCGGGTGGTGGATCAAGGATGTCGCACAAAACAAGTGGCACACACATAGCGTGCTACGCATCCCCAAGGCGGTCACCGGTTTCCAGGCAAACAGCGGCTTCGTAGAAGCGCTCGCACCAGAGTCAACGCCTCGCGCCTTCGAGCGACGGCTCGGCTATTGCCGACTAGATGGCCAATGGCACGACTCACACCTCAGCTCCAATGATGACCGCAAGTTCAAGCTGATCGAGAACGACACAGTCGTTCGATATGACCGATCCGGACCCGACGGAGGCGCCAAACAAGAACAGACATTCTACCGAACCAAACAGCCCGCCCAGCCACCGCTAGATAAACCCATGGTCACGAACGTGACAGCTCACGCATGGAACACTCAATTGAACGTCAAGTGGACAATCCCACCGAGCGCGTCACCGCAACTGGGTTACAAGATCGAGGCGTTTACTGATCGGAAAGCAACCGGTCAACTGCTCACGACATACGAGGATGCCGCGCCGCACGTCACCAGTAAGCGCCTGGACACGATGGCCCCGGTCAAATCAGTACGACTGACCATCACCGACATCTTCGACCAAGAAATCGCGGTCGTGATCCCCACTCAAAGTGCCACGATTCCAACCGCTACAGCCAGCATCACCAAAAAACGTGCGGGTCTGCGCTACGACTACTACCAAGCCCCCCATGGCAACTCATGGCGCAGACTGCCTGACTTTGAGGCTCTCAAGGCAATCAAACATGGCTACGTCAAGACCCTCGACGACACCATCCGAGAAGACCGGTCGACGGGATACGGCATCCGCTACAAGGGCTTCCTTCGAGCCCCCGCCGATGGCTTGTATGTCATTTCAGCAGGCACAAGTGATGGCAGTCGCCTGTTTATCGACGGCAAGTTGATTGCAGAAAACGACGGCATCCATAGCGCCTCACAAAAGCGCTACTCGCTCGCATTGCGAAAAGGACTGCGACCGTTTGCACTCGACTACTTCAAAGGCCCAGACGACGGCAACAGCAGACAATCGACGACGGCAAAGATCGCCATCTCTTGGGAAGGCCCGAACTTTGAGATGCGAAACTTGCACGGCGCAGATTTTGAATGCGACGCGCTTACAGACATCCCACGAGTGACCCTCAAGGCCGCCAACCAGAACACCCCTGGAGAGCACACAGACAACATGGTCAAGGTCCAGGTTGACATCAACTCCGACCAGCAACCGCTCGATCGACTGCAATTGTTTTCTGGCAAGGTGCTATTAACGACCAAGCTCAAAGCCGAACTCACCGGAAAGAGCAATCTGGATATGATGACGCTCTTGCCTGAGGGCAACAACCAGATATGGGCACGGCTCTGGTATGGCGACCACGCATCGGTGGATTCTGTCAATACACTTGAGATCGAAGCCAGCAATCGAATCGCCGATCCGTGGCAGTTCAACAGCTTGCTGCCAGGCGGCTTTCCACTCGCGGCACGAGGCGAGTCTGACACCATCTCCTTCAGCGGCGAAGGCTACGGATTTGTTCATCAAACGATCACCGGAGACTTCACGCTGACCGCGCACATTGCCGACATGCCTCTAACATCGAAAGAGAATGGACTCTGGCCATCGAACTGGCTCGGCCTCTCGATTCTATCAAAGCATTCGAATCCTAAAGTCGGCATCACTAGCAAGGGACCCTACAACTCTGAGATCAGCCTATTCCTAACAGCCGCAGGGGAAATGAGAGGAGCCAAAGACTTCCCCGACTTGGCCGGCAGCAACAAAAGCGTTGCCACATTCTCAGGGGACCACCGATGGCTGAGACTGGTTAGACGCGGCCCTCGATACCAGTCGCTCACCTCGAAGGACGGCCAAACATGGCAACTGGCTGACGAGCGCTTCGCTAGCCGATCCTCTAATAGTGTTTATGCCGGCGTCTGCTTCCGCTCCGGGCCAAACAAGAGTCGCAGTCTATTTCGAGGCACCGTCGATCACCTGCAGCTTGAGCATGGGGCGCCTAGAGAGTTGAGATCGACGCCAAGCAGGCAAGACCTCAACCTTACGAATCGCATTTCCGCGGTGGTTCAAGCTGCCAAAGATCCCGGAGTCCTCTATGCCAGAAGCGCCTCGAAAGGAATGTTCCAATCCAACGACCGCGGCGAAACTTGGCACGCGGCAAACAACGGCACAACAAGCCCTGACGCCATGGCGGTACGATCCATCGCGGTTCATCCAGAAAACAGCGCCATCGTCCTACGCGCCGCCGGCAATATCATAGACGGCAAATTAGTCAGCGGCCTATGGCGTAGCATCGATAGCGGCGAAACCTGGCAACTGGTAACGCGCGACTTGGACTTTGATGGCCGCGGCCCCACCTCTCTGTTCGGCGAGGTTGTGAAGTTCTACCCACTCAACCCAAGCCTGGTCGTCGCCGGCGGGGAGACCTCCGGACTATTCATCAGCCGAGACACCGGCCAGACCTGGACCCAAGCGGGATTGCGCGGTGAACGAATCACAAGCATGGCTTTTAGCCCACAGCCAGACTCTCGTTCTGAAGCACCAATACTGGTGGTCGGCACAACCGCCGACAGTGAGCTAGAGACTCTCGGACTAGGCGAGCCAGTGGCGCGCATTCAGGCACCAGGAAGGATCTACTGGATCAAGTTGCCAGCCGATGCCCCTGTGATCAAGCCCACCAAAGTCTGCGAGGTAGCAGATTTCGGCGTCACAAACATGGCCTTCGACACCCAGCGGAACTTCATGAACTTCGCCACCACCCGCGGCATCTACTACACGTGGGTTCACTGCGCTCACTATGCAAAGCGTCAAGTCGGGACATCCGCCGATCGACTGTTTACCGCGATTGCGTCTCGACCGTTTGACAAGTGGAGCAACCTCACCTGCGCCTCACCACTTTCATCTAACGAGCAAAGCCCCGTCTACTTCACCACAAAGCGAAGCCGCAGTTGGTCTGCATGGTCAGAGGACTCGCGAGCCAGCGCCCCCCACGGAGACCTTGCACTGAATGCGGGCATTTCATGCCTTCTGCCAGACACCGAGGACAGCAAGACGCTCTTCCTTTGCAACCGCCACGGAGTATTCAAGACCGTGGACAGCGGCAAGAGCTACAAGCTTGTCTTACGAGCAACGCACCAATAAAGGCGCGTGCGTCGCAGGCAGGCTTCATCAACAGCCGAGCGCGTCTTCGCTATTTGAGAGCGGCGCCACAGTAGCAACTAGCCGGCGGTTCAATGTCGGCACGCGCCCACGCCTTGTCGACGCGACCCTTTAGGGCAGCCGCCTCATCAAGCCGGCCCAACTTTGTCAACGACTGCTGAAGGCCAAGCAAACTCCATGCGTTCTCCTTGTGCTTCTTCAGGTCTTGACGGTAACTAACCTCGGCCCCAGCAGCATCGCCACTGGCAAGCTGGATCGCACCAAGAGCGTGACGCAATGGGATCATCCATGCGGGCGGCTCGGTGTAGATAAGGTTGTGCTCCGTTTCGAGAGTGCCCTCTAGCAACTCGATTGCCTTCGCTGCATCACCTTCGCGCCAGCACGATTCGGCCTCAGCGATCTGCCGCGCAACACCCAACACGGTTGTCGCTGGATTAAAGGCTATAACCCAATCCTCGGGCACGCTCGCGATTGCCGCATCAAGCTCGGCCAGTTCAAGGCGGGCTTCTTTTGCAAGGCCAAGATTCGCAAAAGCTACCGTGCGCGCATAGCGGCGAATTGCGCGACTCGCCTTGCGGAACTCAGCGTAATCAGGACTCGCCACAATCTCTTCCCACATGCCAAACCGGACGTAAACATGCAACCGCAGCGCGCTAGCCCCGTCCATCCACTGGGCAAATTGGGCAATGGCTTCATCTGTGGTCAACTCCTCAAGCTTGGCCACGTATTCAAGCGCCAACGCCTTTCGCCCCTCCATCATCGCACCGAAGGTGCAAAATTCGATATTGTGGGCGTAGTAGTTTCTATAGAACGTCGGCTTCTTGTATTGGCTGAAGTAAGCGCTATCCAAGACCACGGCTCGCTGGTTCACGGTCACGGCGTCCGCATAGCGCCCGACGTTCGCATAGATATGCGACGGCATATGAACTAGATGCCCGCTGCCTGGCATTAGGCTGCCGAGAAGGTCAGCGGATGGGATGCCACGCTCAGCTTTACCAGAGGACTCCACCATGTGGATGTAGAAGTGGTGGGCACCTGGGTGCTCAGGCGACAGCTTGATGCAAGTTTCCAATAGCGCGACGATCTCTTCAGATCTCTTCACAGGTTCGTAGTCTGATGTCCAGTAGTTCCACGGCTGCAACAACATCAACGACTCGGCGTAGAGCACGCCAATATCTGTGTCTTCGCTGGCACGACCCCAAATCTTGCCAATCGCATCGCTATAAGCCTCATCCAAGTGTGCACGGTCTTTTGAGCTGGGCGGACTGATGACGGTTCGATGAGCTTCGGCCTCAATCAACGCCCGCTCCAGTGCAGTGATCTCTGAGGAATCGGCCAAACGCTGCGCTTCCCTCAATGCAGCCACTGCAAAGGTGGCTTCAACCGGAGCAACTTCGAGGTTGTTAATATCGACCGCAAGGGCATGCGCAATACCCCACCACGCCATCGAGCACTCAGGCGATGCCAATGCTGCTCGCGCAAAGCACGCCGCGGACTGATCATGATTAAAGCCATAGGCATAGCGGACGCCCTGATCAAACCACGTCTGCGCCTCCGGTGAGGCAGCGGTCACGCGCCGACCGTAGGCTCCGATAGGCGGAACATCGAGCGCCCCTTCCGCCAACGTCGCAGCGACCTCAAGTGGCATGGGCACTGCTGGAGAAAAAGCACACCCGCCAGCAAACAGCGCGGACATGGTAACGGCGAGACCAAGACGATTCAGATGAATGGCGATCATAAATAGCTACGGAGCGCTGAAAGACTAAGCAACAACGTTAAAGGCGCATCGCGCTTGAACAAGCCACAATAAGGCACGCATTCCCTGCTACCTGAGGGACTAAACACTGCGAACGCCGCCGACAGTTGAAGCAGTCACCCTGCCTCGACGAGTTCTTCGTAGCCCTAGCATTGTGCCGCAGACCATCGACAACCCGCCCTTCACGTCCTCGCGCGACGGCCTCTAGCAGCTATCAGCGTATAGCCAAACATCGGCCGCTTCGCCTAGAGTATCCCCCATGGTTACCCCGCACCAACGCCCCTGGCTCAGCCGCCTCCCCATCCTGCTGCTGGCCCTCACCCTCGGATCTCTACCAGCCCAATCAAAAGGAATTGCCATCAAGAACGGCGAGTCCATCGCGTTTCTCGGTGACTCCATAACAGCGGCGGGCGCTCGCGGACCAGCAGGTTACTGCCAACTGGTAATCCGCGGCCTCGCTCTAGCCGGCGTGAAGGCAAAGATGATTCCGGCTGGCATAAGCGGCCACAAATCCAACCAAATGCTGAAGCGACTCGATCGCGATGTATTGGCGAAGAAGCCGGACTGGATGACTCTCAGCTGTGGCGTCAACGATGTGTGGCACGGCAAAAACGGCGTGCAGCTCAAGGACTACAAAGTCAACATCACGCAGATTGTAGATCAGGCACAAGCAGCGGGAATCAAGGTCATCATCTTGACCTCAACCATGATCCGTGAAGACGCCAAGAACGATCAGAACCAAACACTGTCCAAGTACAATGCGTTTCTCAAGACCCTCGCAAACGAGAAGGGATGCCGCTTCGCCGACCTCTACTCCAACATGCAATCCAGCTTGATTACTGGCGACGACAAGCCACATGGAAATCAGCTGACTACTGATGGCGTCCACATGAACACCTTGGGAAATATCACGATGGCGACTGGCGTATTGCGCGCCTTTGGCATGAGCAAAGAAGAAATCGCCAAGTCGGAAAGAGACTTCGAGACGATTCCGAACGCCTGCCATGTCCGCGCAAACTGCAAACTAACAGTCGTTGCATATAAACAACTGAGAGCTGCTGCGACCAAGGCCGGCATGACGGTGCAGAAGTTCGTGGAGGACACCCTACAAACGAGGGTGACCGAGCTACTTAAGAAGTAACGTCATCAGACGGCCTAACGGAACGCCACCGGCCCTTCAAAGGAGGACTTCGCTGAGCGGCGTCGCATTGGATGACTTCGCGTGCATCTACACGGGCACAACCAACGAAGGGCTTCACATGTTCAAGTGGCTAGCAAAAAGACGAGTTAACAAGCAAAGGACCAGCTTGGATCGACAGTATCGACAACTGCTAGAGGCCGCCCGCGACCTCCAGCGCGCAGGGGACATCCAGGCGTTTGCGGCAAAGACCGCAGAAGCCGAAGAGTGCGCCAAGCAAATCGAATCAATGGACGCAGCCGGAAACGAGACATCCAGCGACACCAAATAGTCCTGATTCGCGAAGACACAGGACCACTCCCGGCACGCGGATGACGCGTAGGGATGCGCCCTACAACCACTGCATGAACTCACGCATCATGTAACTGGTGAACCGATCGTCACGGCGGGGCCGTATGATTGGGCCCATGCAGATTCGTGACTTTCAGCTGGAGCGGTACTTTGGCAAGTATGAGTTCTCGGTTCGCCATCAGTTGTCGCCATCAGATTGCGAATCCTGCTCCATCAGCGAGCTTCTTGAACTAGCAGGGCAGTCTCAAGAATCACTGCTATCGCTAAGGATGGGCTATACGGAAACCCAAGGGGACCCAAAGCTGCGCGGCGCAATCGCCGAGCATTACGACAACTGCAGTCCCGACGATGTCGTGATCACGAACGCGCCACAGGAAGCAATTTTCCTCACCATGCAGGCGGTCTTGAAGCCCGGCGACAAAGTTGTCGTACAAACTCCCTGCTATCAATCGCTACTGGAAGTCGCCCGCAGCATGGGATGTGAAATCTCACAGTGGGCTGCTCATGAAACCCCCGGCGGATGGCGATTTGATCTCGACGAATTAGCAAAGCAGCTACACGGCGCAAAATTGCTGGTGTTGAACGCACCGCATAATCCAACCGGCTATCAACCGAGCGAACTCGAACGCAAACAAATAGCTGAAATGGCGCAGGAGGCCGGAGCCCGCGTGTTCTCCGATGAGATGTACCGCGGTCTCGAGAACGACCCTAGCGACGCCCTACTACCGGAAGCTGCGCGCAACGATCGCGCCATAAGCCTATGGGGTGGGTCAAAGTCATTTGGATTGCCGGGACTCCGCATCGGCTGGCTGGTCAGCCGTGATCGCGCAGTAATTAACGAACTGATTCGCCTCAAGGACTACACAACGATGTGTAGCAGTGCCCCCGGCGAGCTCCTCATGCGAGCCGGGCTAAAGGCCTCAAGGACATTGCTGGCGCGCAATCGTGCACTGATCGCAGAAAATGAACGTCGAGTAAGTGCCTTCGCAACTGCAAGACCAGATTACTACACGTGGCGTCCTCCGATCGCCGGACCGGTAGGACTACTTGAAGTTCGAAATGAACGAGCAAGCGAACTATCTGACCGACTGCGTCGCGAAGCGGACATATTGGTGGTGCCATCGACATTGTTTGACATGCCCGACAAACACCTTCGCATCGGCCTTGGTCGCGCTGGCATAGCAGCGGCAATCGATCACTGGGAAGCATGGGAAACGCGGAAGCCTCAATGAGCTAATGCACCCTGCCGGCGAGAGTCTCTCAAGGCCGCCCCCATCACTCCAACAGATAGCAAGATCGCACTGCACACCTTCCAGCACAGACAACTGGAACGGACATGACGATCCATAGTATGGTATGGCATAATTCCCCACCGACAGATCCCCAAGGCGGAACACTCAGTTAACTCCATGCACAACCAAGCACGACTTGATCGCATCGCAACATACAAACGATCAACGGGATTCCAGATCTGCGCAGCCTCCTTCACGCTACTACTAGCAAGCTGCTCACCAACACCCGAGGAAACGAACGATCCATCAAGGGCAGCGCCCCCGAACCCTGCAACAACAAACCAGCAGCAGATCACCCCCGCAGGATCGCAAACCCTGTCGATCGGCGTCGTGCCGCAACAATCCGCGAGCACCCTGGCCAAGCAGTGGATACCACTCCTGGACGACATCAGCAAAAGAGCCAACGTCCGCCTCGTGTTCAAGACAGCACCCGACATTCCGACCTTTGAGAAGCGCTGCTCAGCAGGCGAATACGACATTGCCTACATGAACCCGTATCACTACACGGTCTTTCATGAGCAACCCGGCTACGAAGCAATAGCCAAGCGATCAGACAGCAAGATCAAAGGCATCATCGTCAAGAAGATCGACAGTGACATAAAATCCCTCACGGATCTCAATGGCAAAAATATCGCATTTCCTGCACCACGCGCGTTCGCCGCGACACTGCTAACAACTGCCGGCCTACGCGCCGCCGGGGTTCAGTTTGACAGCAAATATGTCTCCTCACACGACTCTGTCTACTTAAACGTATCTCTAGGAACAGCCGATGCAGGCGGCGGCATCATGCGCACCTTTAAGAGCATCTCACCTGACATCCGCAAGCAGCTTGAGATCCTGTGGGAAACACCCAGCTACACACCTCACGCATTCGCAATACACCCACGGATCGCCCCAAATCTCAAAGCAGCCGTGACGAAAGCCATGGTCGAAACCGGACGCAACGAGAATGGTCGCAATCTCCTGGCACCCTTGAAAATCAAAAACCTAGAAGCTGCGTCGAACCAGGACTGGGATGACGTTCGCGATCTTAAAATAACGATCCGCTAGGAATCACCGCTTGTCCTTCCTGCTGAAAACTGTCCTTGGCGTAGCCACGATCGAAGCAGCGCTATTGCTGCTACTGGTCGTAGGAAGCAACAGCGCCCTAGCCGACTCGCTCGACAGCGAACTGGAAAAGCGCGCCAATACAACCATGGCACTGCTCGTCGCGGCAGCAAGCGATGCAATTATATCCGAAGACTTCGCGACTCTAAATTCGCTCGCTGATGAGACCGTCAAGATCCCTGACGTTGCCTACCTCAGGATCAGAAACGAAGAGGGCCAGATTCTCATCCAGCGCCACTCTCAAGATTTTGAAAACGATCAGAATAATCAACCTTCGACACGCCCAATTGCCAACGACAGTATCCGATCATCTTCAGGCGTACTAAAGATCGAAGGGCATCCCCACGCGACAATCGAGATGGGACTGTCGACCGCGACCGCAACCAACGCAACCAACACCTTACGCAACCGGAACTTCATCATCGCCTTGAGCGAGATGATCTTGGTCGCCTTGTTCTCGTTCCTCTTGGGGCGTTACCTAACTAGCCAACTTAAGAAGCTAGCCACTGCGACGACATCCATAGCAGCCGGTAATTTAGGTCTACAAGTAACAGTCAGTGGCGACGATGAACTTGCGAACACGCTCCGGAGCTTCAACAAGATGTCCCTTGGGCTTCTCGAGTCACAAAAAGAGCAGGCCGCCAGCGAGGCTCGCCTGGAGGGCCTACTAACAGGCATGACCAACGGGGTAGCCCTCCTCAGTCACGACCTGTCCATTCGCTACACCAACCCCCGCGGCCAATCCATCCTCGATTACATCAGTCCAGGCTATAAAGAGACGAGGCAATTGCGCCAGTTAGGCACTCTAAAACTTGACGAGTCGCTTGAGACCGGCCCCCTAGACGAAACGATTGAGGTCACGATTCGTGGAGCAACGCGCTTCTTCTCAGTCCACCTCAATCGCATACAGGGCGATCACAACGAAGAGTCCGACTGGATTCTGACCCTGCGTGACATCACGGCGAATCGATCTCGTGAAGAACACAACCGCCGCCGCGAACGACTCGCAGTTGTTGGCCGCCTTGCAGCTGGCATAGCACACGACTTCAACAACATCCTCGGCGTAATCATCGGTCTCGCAGAACTCAATCTGACCCGCGAAGAAGAAATAGACGAAGATCTACGCGCCGACCTGGAGACGATTCTAGAACAAGCAAAACGCTCGTCAGGCCTTGTACGTCAGATCCTAGACTTCAGCCGCAGCGACCAAAGCACTGCTCCTGAAATCGACATAATAGAAGCCCTGTCCTCGACCACGAGCATGCTCAGCCGGACGATTCCTAAGAGCATCACACTCGACCTCGAGCCAAGTGAACAGCAGCTATGCGCCATGTTCGACGCCGCGAAGCTCGACCAAGTGATCGCGAATCTAGTCATCAACGCAGTTGACGCCATGCCGAACGGCGGGACCATCGCCCTGGCAACAGAACTAAAGGAAGGGGTCATGATACGGCCAGGAGCCCCGGACAACGTCTCCGAGCGATGGATTTGCATTCACGTCAAAGACAACGGTGAAGGCATTCCGCGAAAGAACCTCGTCGACGTTTTCGAACCGTTCTTCACAACCAAAGCGCGCGGCATGGGAACTGGCCTGGGCCTCGCACAAGTCTACGGAATCGTTCAACAACAAGGTGGCGACATCTCTGTCCAAAGCGAGGTAGACGTAGGCACAACGTTCACGCTGTTCATACGCCCAGCGCCAAATCAGAAGCTTGAAATCACAAGAACTCCGCGCACCATCCCAAACACGCTAGCCACGAACTCGAAAGACCACTTAGTGCTCGTCGTTGAGGACGAAAGCGTGCTGCGGCGAACAACTAGAGCCATGCTCGAGGGACTCGGCTACCGCGTCATCACCGCCAGCGACGGGGAAGCAGGCTTCGAGGTCTACTTACAGAACAAGAGCAATATCAGCCTGGTCTTAACCGACGCAGTCATGCCAAACATGGACGGGATCGCACTGATCAAGCAACTCCGCAATAACGACAGCGAGATCCCGATCATCATGATGTCAGGCTACTTCAAGCACGAAGGAGTAGATCTAAGAGAGCTCGGCAGCAAGCTGGACGGATTCATTGAGAAGCCCGTAAGCATCCACAAGCTAGATGAGGTCATCAGCAGGACACTCACCGCACGAAACAGCAATGAAGACAAGTGATAGGGTCGCGCGAGTTCGCAGGCTCACATGTACGCGCTTACGCTCAAGCACCTCGAGTCACATCAACTAATCAATCATGCCGAACACTCTGACACTAACTGCGCTTGCCGCCATCTTACTGCCAGCACTTACGACAGCGCAAAAGTCCGGCACTCATGAACGGACCATCAGTGTCGGCGAAACAGAACGCGAATACCTGATACACATCCCTCGAGGCTTCAAGAAGAGCCGGAAGAAGCAACTACCATTAGTAGTGATGCTGCATGGCCGGTCAAGCAATGGCAAACAAGCCGCCAGTAGCTACTACGGATGGACAACACTTGCCGACAAAGAGAGCTTCATTGCAGTCTTCCCCACCGCGCTCGGCAAACCCACCAGCTGGCAAGCCGCGTACAGAAACAAGGCGACCATTGACACTCAGTTCCTTTCGCAACTGATCGATGAAGTAGTCGAAGAACTCGCGCTAGACAAAGAGCGAGTCTTCATGACTGGTCACAGCAGTGGCGGGTTCATGAGCTATTCATTTGCGGCGCTACACTCAGACAAGGTTGCAGCTATCGGTCCAGTCGCAGGCCTCAACATCAACCGAGCCAATCCCAAGCTACCGGTATCTGTCATTGCGTTTCACGGCATGGCCGATGATGTGGTGGCATATAACAGCAAGGGCAGCAAGTATGGCGGCATGCCATCGGCGACAGAGTCCGCCGCAGCCTTTGCAAAGCACAATGGCTGCGCTGCCAAACCCAAGCGCACAGAGTTGCATGGCGGCAAGGTATTGCTAGACACTTGGAAAGATGGCAAAGATGCAACCCGTGTCGAGCTCTACAGCCTAGTGGACTGGAAGCACGGCTGGCCTAATCGACGAAGCAAGATCTCCGCCTCGAAGACAATCTGGCAGTTCTTTGAGGATCACGCACGCCGCACGGCCGGAACGGACAAGAATGGCAGAAAGCGTACTAAGAAACGCTAGCAGCCTCTCGGCAGCCTCCTTGCTTGCCCTGCTAGCGACACCTGCATGTCACTCAGCCCCGCACCAGGCGGAGAATCGCTCATCATCGCCATGGGATGACTTTCGACCACTAGTCGCCATCCAGGAGGGCCCTACCTACCACCTGCTAGATGGCTACGACCCCACATGGCTAGAACATGTCAAACAAGGAGTCGAGCGGGCCAGATCATACTGGGGCACATATGGACCAACACACGTGTGGATTCTGGGCAACGAAGGGCAGGCAGATATTTCTAAACAGGCCAAGCAGTCATTCCTCGACGAATACTGCGCCTGGAGATGTGCGCAATCACCAAGAACAACAACGGAATGCATGCCGCACGCAGAGCACCGGTTCTTTGATCCGATTCGTCGTGACGAACCAGAGGCATATTTGTCGGGTATCCGCGACACGAAAGACCCCATGGCGGAACTGATCTTCATCAATGTCCACAAGTGGTATTACCCGGAAGACTCGATCCCAGACCCAGTGCTGCGCGGTATTCATGAGTACACCCACGTCTTCCAGCAATCGATCGGCGCGCTACCAACATGGATGATCGAGGGCGGTGCTGTCTTCGCAGAAGCATGGCTCCCGCACCTCGATGGCAAACGGGACTTCGCCGCTACCATGCGCCATGTAATGGCCAGCGCCCGGAAAGCCTCAGACACCGGATTTTCGATTGCGGACATGGAGGAGATTGAGGCCGCCCCGCCAAGAGTCGCCAAATACTATCGGGAACTGGCATACGACACGGGTGCCTGGGCAACTGCATTTATCATCTACGAATCGCCGAGCCGAAGCGTCAACGACCTCCGCGACAAGTTCTATCCAATGGCCTCGGCACTCGGATGGAAGACCGCACTTACCCGGTATCTAGGCCTCGGTAGCGTGGATGAGTTCTACCACGCCTTTGGGAAGTTCATGGGATGCACCACCACAGAGCAACTTGAGATGCTGAAGCAGCTCAAACGCTAAACGACACAACAACGATTCACGTGCGGACATTGGTTGTTGAGGAAGGTGGATTCTTGTCAACGCAACGCCAAACTAATTCCAATGATGCAACTGGGAAGATACCAGGAACTCGACGTGCTTCGACTCATCGCAATCGGTGCGATTCTCGGAGACGAAAGCGGCGATGTGTTACTGCCCAGCAAGTACGTTCCGACGAGCTTAAAAGTGGGCGACACCATACGAGTGTTCATCCATACCGACTCTGATGATCGCCTGGTCGCAACCACACGAAATCCAAGCGCGACTCTGGGTTGCGTTGCAGTAATGGAGGCCATTGATCGCACAGCTCATGGCGCCTTCGTGGACTGGAATCTGGAGAAAGACCTCTTCGTGCCGGAGATTGAGCAACATCAACCATTGCGGATCGGATCAAAATATGTCGTCGAAGTAAGGCTCGACAAGATGACGGACCGACTAATTGGCTCGACTCGCCTAGGACGATTCTTCGACCCAGAGATTGGGCATCTGCGACCGGGACGAGAAGTGAATCTGCTCGTCTGGTCTTTCAATGATATTGGTGCCCAAGTCGTGGTCGACAATCGTCACTCAGGCCTGATCTACGCGACTCAGGTGCCCAGCAACCTACGAATCGGCGACGCACTCACAGGCTACGTTGAGCGCCTCCGCGAAGACGGCAAAGTAGACATCTCACTGCGCAAGATTGGCATGGCCGCTGGTCTGGATGCCCAATCAGTCATTCTCGAAGCCTTGCGAGCGCAAGACGACGGATTCCTCCCGCTGCACGACAAGAGTTCACCTGAAGAGATCTCAGACCGCTTCGACCTGAGTAAGCGCGTGTTCAAAGCAGCGATCGGCGGGCTGTTCAAACGTGAACTTATCGAGCTCCGACGCGACGGCATTCGCCTACGCACACCCAGCTAAGGCGCCAACAAACTAGGCGTAAGCAGCGCGGCAAGGCACAGGTTCCAGTGACGCAATGGAACCTGCACACCAGGCTTCAAGCTTGCATGATCAGAACGCGACCGTCGCCGTCTGACCAGCGGTGACGGTAACAACCTGCTTCGGTGCGGACTCGGCATTGCGACTACCCATAGTCAAGAACGTGACTTCCCAAGCACCGGGCTGCAGCCCCTCAAGGGCACCCTTCTTGCCACGCAACATGGTATTGACGGGATCAACACTGCCATCGCCCAAGAACTTTGCCCGAATCGCCGCAAACATCTGCGCCTTCTGAACAGTGATCTCAATGCGCCCGGCAGAACTCATCGTCAACTGAATAGGCCCCTTAGTTTGGCCAAGAGCTACGGTCTGCTCACTGAGAGTCGGAGAGAACGCTTTCGAGCGCACACTAATCACCAAAGGCACGTCCGCTGCAACACCGCGCAGTTCGAACTCGCCCTGCCCATTCGTTCGCACAGCCGAACTCCGACCACCCATGCCCCCCATACCACCCATAAAGTCAGCCATCATCTTGCTGGCTTGACGCATCTCGGCATTACCACCATCGCGCTTGATCGACACGCTCACCTGGGCATTCGCAACAGGCTTACCACTCGAATCCTTAACGACACCGACGATTGCAGTCATGCTGAGCTCGATATCGAAACGATTCTCACCATCGCCAAGAGTCACCGTCACCGTGTCCTGCATGGCTCGACCCTTATGCCGAATGAGCACGCTATGGTTACCAGAAGGCAAGTCACTGAGGGTGTAGACGCCGTCCTCATCAGATGTATCGCGGTTCCGACCGCTACCGCGGCGACCGCCAGCATCAAACATGCCCATCATCGCATTCATGGCATCGTCAGTAGATCCCTGACTGCCACTACCAGCCTGCCCCTTACGGAAAGTTACAGTCGCACCTTCGAGTGGCACTCCGTTCTCGCGGACGACTCCCGTTAACGAGGCCGTCGGACTCTTGCGCAAGCTCAACTCGGCTGCTTCCTGGTCCATCACATCGACACTCTGCCATGGCGCACCAACATCCTCGCCACCACGGTTAAGCAGATTTCCGAAACGCGCTTGCAGAGCACCACCCCGGCCTGCCACTCCGATACGGAAGTCATGTAAGTCTGGAGTCAGATTCTCGAAACGAGCGATGCCCGACGCATTGGTGCTGCGACTATCCTTGCTGCCTTCAGGCGTCAGATGCTCAACGCTGGCGTCCTTGACCGGCTTACCGTCAGGATCGAGCACAGTCACAAAGACGCTGCCTCCTTCAATAAGCCTGACGACCTGCTCTTGCACCAACCCTTCAGGTGCTGCAATCGTGACACTAGCTGGAGCGAACCCCTTGCGCGTAACGGTCAGCTGACTTGCTTCGCCAATGACTGCATTCAATGCGCAACGTCCTTCGGAATCCGTACGCCCAGACTGTGTCGGACGCCCCCCCATACCCATGCGAGCAAGTCCAGCCATTGGACCGCCACCTTGCTCGTCGGAAAAACTAACATTCGCACCCCGCACTGGCTTGCCGTGATAAGCGTTCTTAACAAGCACATTGAGCACAGGCTTAGGATCCAAGCGAACGGTTCCGAGATCTAGACTGCCAATCTCGGGAAGGACAATGTCCTTCTGCTCAAACTTGCCATAGCCGATAGCCTGAATGGTGAGCTGCAGCTTCTGCTTGGCCTCAGGGCGTAAGTTTGCCACCGTGACTTTGCCACCGGGATAGGACTGCTGGCGTGATCCCCCCATATCAAGTCCACCAAGCATGTCGCGCAAGTTGCCGCCACCGCGAAGCTGGTCTCGCACCCACATACTCTCAACCGGCGAACCCGTCTTGCTGTCAACGACAACGAGCGTCACGTTGACGCCTTGTTCATACTGCAGCGTTACAGCAGCAGCATCCGTCTGCGCTTCAACGCGCTTGCTACAGAGACCTTGCCCCGCAAATCCGCGCCCTTGCTGTGCTACCCAGACACGATACGTGCTATCCGCGGTTAAGCCACGAAGCACAAATGCGCCATCAGCAGCAATTTCGCACTGGCGCTCGCCATAAGAGAACCCAATGCCCTCCAACATTTCGGAGGCTCCGCCCAACATGCCCATAATCCCACCGGTAGGATCGTTCGCAGCCTGCTTCCGCTGCGAAGCCATGATGCGCAAGCTGTTCGTGTCAGCTGGTAACCCGAGCACCGTCCCGCGGATCTCACCGCTGCGTGGCATGGTGATCAAGATATCTGCGACACTATGCCCAGCCAAAACGGACAACCCAGTTCGGAGCGCCGGCGAATAATCCGGGTGACGCGCACGCAGGGAGAACTCACCCGCGGCCAAGTGCGCTAATTCAAAACGGCCAGACTCGTCTGTGACACTGCGGTCACCACCACGCAAAGCTTCCATCGCATCGCTGCCCGGAAACGAAATGTTAAGGCCAGCCATCAGATCGGAACCTTCACTGTCGCTGCGCCACACACTAGCGCCAACCACAGCCTCACCGACATGATCAACCACTCGACCAGTGATGATCGCACTCGTCTCAAGCGCCAAAACGCCAACGTCAACATCTTCGGTAGTCGGTCGCTCCACGCGACGATCAATCACCAAATAGCCGCGTGCCTTAACACTCAAGCGCACGGACTCGGCCTCACCAATGCTGCGGATCCGGAAGAAACCTTCGGCATCGGTCGTCGTCGCCACTCGATCGCTCGCTTTGCCACCGAGGCGCTCCATGATGGCCTGCGGGTCAAAGACATTCATGTCATCGAAATCGAAGCCGCGAAGGCCACCATTGAGGCCCAAGCCCGGCAAACAGACAACCGCAACATCAGGCATACCCGCGCCGGAAGGTGAAACAACCTGACCAACAATCGATGGCAAGTCGGACGCCGCCGGATCAGCAGATGGCACCGCCTCGCGCTCGGCAGCGGCGCTGCTGTCCGATTCGATACCGCCGCCGACAGTCACGCTCTTGGCCTGCCGCACATCTAGCGATTCCTCGACTTCCCTGTCATTAACTGGAACCGATGGCAACGTATCGTCGCCCAGCATTTGCCAACCGATAACTGCAGCCGCAATAACGACAACGAGTAGGAAAAGACCGAGGGTGCGATTGGATTGCATGAAATTGGAAACTGCCAAAGGCGAAGCGAATCTGCACGACAGTGTAAGCCCGTGCAGTTTTAACCAGTAATCCCCATATCACTAGCACTTACAGCAGAGAGTAGGCGAGCAATAAGGATCGGGCGAATCGCTCGCCAAGTGGCCGAGAGCCGACTCGATCTGTCAGCGATAATGGAATCACTAAGGAGTAGCCACCAGGCTCGCAAAACGCCCCTGATCCCAATTATTCGGCTGCGGCCGACTCGTCGATGAGACGCTGCAAGATCACCGCGTAGTCACGCCCCTTCTTCTCCCATGAATATTCACGGAGAGCGCGCTCCCGAGCCATTCGGCCCATTTCTTCAGCCAAGTCGGGATCCTCGATCAACTTCGTCATGGCAGCTGCAAAGTCAGCGATAAATCCGGATCGGGAAGACGGCTCAACCAATATCCCAACATCCTCCGTGAGAAAATCAGCAATGCCACCCCAATTGCTCCCGATCACAGGAAGCCCTGAAGCCATGGCTTCGATCACGTTGGTCCCACCAGCTTCAGCCAGAGAAGGCATGACCAGAGCTCGTGCATCTTGGAGGTGGCCAGCGATTTCCTGGTGCCCCAAGAAACCAACAAACTCGATATCGTGCCCCTCAACGCTTGCCGCCAAGGACTCCAAGCGCTCACGCTCGGCCCCATCCCCAATGATCACTAACGAAACTCGGTTCGGCAGCAGGCGTAGTGCCTCAAACAATAAGTCGACGCTCTTGACCGCCACCAATCGACCAACAAACACAAACCGAGCGATCTTCTCTCGCTTAGTTTGCAGCACTCCCTCCCAAACAGAGGGCACAACGCCATTGTCGAATGATTTGAGAGTCTCGACACGCCTCACCGCCATAGGCAAACTCCTGCGCGTCCTGTCATTGCACACCAGGATACAACTCGACTTTCGCTTGCCAGGCAGAACGTAATTCAACAACTCACTACCCCATCGCCCAACCGTGACGATAAGGCGCTCAAGGGAATGCTGCCTGCCCTTGAATGCAGGCGGGTAATCGATGTCGCCGTTCAGAGGACCAATTAAGACCGGCACGCCAACACCGAAGATGAACGTCGGCATGCGCGGAGAAATAGGCACGGGCTGATGCACAACATCGATCTTGTCCGCTTTAGCCCAAGCCTTAAGGACGCGGCGTTGCCGGCGCTCCGTGAATAGGCGCATCATCCCATAGACAAACATCTCGCACAGCTTGTCTGGGAGCCAATGCCCCAACCGGCAGATCTTCTTCTGCAACCAAGTATCGGGGGAGAATACCAGGTAATGATGGTCTCGCTGATCGAACAGCTTCAAGAGCTCATCCCTCACTCGATCATGAGTGAACAAATAGCACTCAATCCCCTGCTTCCTGTACTCCCGAAAGAGTTGGAGCGGGATCATCGCCTCCCCTCCCATCAGCTCGGAGGCATCACTGCATACGATTGCAATCCTCATCATCTATCCAACTGCACTAACTCGCGTAGGCAGGATGCCAACAGAGTGAATGACCGACATCGACTCAGGCAAGCGCACAGCCAGGTTGAGGACCGATCAAATTGTAACACAGATGACCCAGTCCACACGGCTCGACTCTCGCACCGAATGCCGCAACGGTCAACCCACAACCACACCAATCCACAATCACCATCCTAGTGCTTATAGAGCCGTTGACTAGGCGATCTCGCGCAGGCATCGTGCTTTCAGAACACCGCATGGTCATTACAAATAATGAGCAGGCGAGCCATAATTGAGCATTGTCCCCACCCAAACGGAGCCTTCATGCGCCCCTCCTCCACGATACTCATGTGTGCTCTATACATCCTGCCGTATAGCTGCAGTAAAGGCACTCAGAGAGCTAGCGACCCCTCACGAAGCAAGTGGGACGCCAAGTTCTCGGCTGCCGATGGCATCCGAGAGACCAAAGTCAGAGATGATGCGATGAAGACAGTCGCCAAGAATGCCGCGGCAGCTGGCAGTCATGCAGTCGTAATCAGGGCCCTCGACAACATCCGCGATATGCGTGGCCAGGATCAAGCATCACGAGACTGTGCGGTTACGCTTGCGACCAATGGACACGTGGAAGTAGCCCGTCAAATCGCCAACAAGATCCGCGAGACAAGGATGAGGGATGAGACGCTCAAACTCATCGCACAGACCAAATAGTCGAGACGACGCACAGCCTCCTCCACGCATACCAAGACCAGAAGTCACTACCTGTGCGAATCTGCCTCCTTACTACACAAGACCTCGACGCGCTGTCGACAGATGACACGGATGACGATTGGCCGTGCGATCCAAGGCCGTTCCTCCCCGACGACGAGTGGCATGTTGCGACCCTAGCAGGCAAACAAGCTGCAGTCGCACAAACAGAGCAACTGATCAACGATGGCTTTGACCTCTTCTTTAACCTCTGTGATGGAGCTGCAGATCAAGACATCCCAGGAATCGAGGTCATAGAGACTCTAGAACGGCACAATGTGCCGTTCACCGGCGCCGTCTCTGAGTGTTATGAGCCGACTCGCACGGAAATGAAGGAGGCTTGCCATCGCGTGGGAATCGCAACGCCGGCCTACATCGTCGCCCATAACGAAGCAGACGTCGAACGGGCAGCCCAAACACTGCGCTTCCCACTCTTCGTCAAGCATTACAGCAGCTATGCCAGCGTCGATCTCAGCAGCCGCTCACGAGTTCGAACACCCGCCGGCCTACGTCAGCAAGCGCGCAAGATCATGTCGCGTCATGGAGCGGCATTGATCGAGGAGTATATCGAAGGCATCGAATGCACCGTCCTGGTCGCAGAGAACCCCGAAGCCCCAGAACGGCCGATCGCCTACACACCAGTCCAATACAAATTTCCGCCTGGAGAAGACTTCAAGCATGCGCGCCTGAAGTGGGTCGAGTTTGACGGTCTCACCTCATTCCCAGTAGCAGACCAAGTACTTGCCGCGCGCTTGCGAGAAGAATGCAGTCGCTTCTTTGTCGAGATCAAAGCCGCAAGCTTCGGGCGATGCGACCTACGAGTTGACAGAGATGGCACGCCGTACATGTTGGAGATCAACCCGAACTGCGGCGTGTTCTATCCAACAACCGCCCCTGGCAGCGCCGACATTTGCCTATCGCTCGACCCTGCAGGACACACTGGCTTCACCCAACAACTGGTCGCGGCAGCATTCGGACGCCATCGTCGCCGATCTGCA